>Ga0209518_1000645_pt1 | contig 43326 bp, 61 predicted proteins | sample RifGroB1_FD_183993 | JGI IMG/M metagenome (GOLD analysis project Ga0209518, IMG submission 183993) | Groundwater microbial communities from Rifle, Colorado, USA - Groundwater B1 (SPAdes) (version 2) | ecosystem: Environmental > Aquatic > Deep subsurface > Groundwater | place: Rifle, Colorado...
TGACGTTGCTGGGCGTGTAGGTTTGCAGCGTGATACCCTGCCGGGCTATCGGCAGGATGTCGCCAGTGGCAAAACGCGCGCACAACTCTGTAACGCCTCCACCATCATCCCGTGCAAAAAAGCGCACCGCATTGGTCGCCGCCGCACCCGGGGCCGTGATCTCGATCAACTCGTGGAAATCTCCCCAACGCAGCCGACCCGAGCTGGAATAGATACTGTAATTGGTGGTCGCGCCGCTGATGCTGCCCAATAGTAGGCCATAGGCCGTACTCACCGTGGCGCCCGTGAGCGCAGTCAACCCACCGGCATAGAAGAAACGTAGCGTGCTGATCGCGGTTGTCGTGCTGGCTCCCGACAAACCATGCTCCGTAACCACGCCGTCCAGCGTTTCGATCGTGCCGCCCGCGCCATTGGTCAGGGCGAGGTAGCTATCCAGCCCAATGGCGCGGGTGATAGCCCCGGCGTGCGTTGCGGGCACCAGCACACCACCCAAAAAACCGAATTGCGTGCCCGCTGCTGTAAAACCATTCGCGACGCTGGGTTGTATATAGCCGCCCAGGCCCAACGTCTGATAGCTGTTGTTAGCCGTAAACGTCGGTATGGTCGAGACGTACAAGCCATATTGGGTCGCGCCTGGATCAGATAACGTATGCCGAACATTCAGGCGGATGGCCGCGGATGGCGTAGTGCCAATCGCCACCCGTTGATTGGCACTATCCACGGTCATAATGGCCGTGCCGCTGCTGGTTTGTAGTTGCAGCGCCGACGTGCTATCGCTGGCAGGTCTCCAGGCTGGCCCGATCAGTGTCGTGGAAAATGTCGCCGTGGTGATGGCCGCCAGCGCACCGGCATTCTCCGTGACCGTGCTCCAGGCGCCTGTACCCGCTGCGCCTGAGTTTTTGAGGATTTGATTGGCACTGCCTCCAGTTGGCAGATGGATATAGCCATCCGTCGCAGCATGTGAAATAGTGATCCCCGCCGCCGCCAATACGGACGTGGCACCTGAAAGTGCAATAGGTGATGTCGCCGTCAACGTCTGCGCGCCGAGATCATCGACAGTATCAGCATTGAGATTGACGACTTTGGTTGTACTGGCGACGATCAACGGTGCAGTGCCCGTTACGACATCCGATTGGAATGTTTGTGCACGTATCTCGAATGAACCAGCATCCCAATTGCCAACTAGGGAAATCGTCCCGTCGGTAAGTAACGCCGTACCCGTTGCGGGTACAGTCAACGTGAACCCCCCCGTCGCGAGCGTACCCCCTCCAGTAATACTCCCAACAAGTGAACCTTGAACAGTCGAATTGCCGTTCACTATCAAGGTGCGCGCGCCATCGCTTTGGAAACCAAGCGAATAGCCACCCGTGCCAGCCGCTACAGTAAGTTTATCGGCAGCATACTGCCAAATGACACGCGATACTCCTGTGGAATCTGTGGCATACCAATACATAACTGTGGGCACCACATTGCCGGAAGGCGCGGCACCGACTTTGATCTCCAAATACGAGCCAGAACGCCAGCCACCATTCTGATAGCCATTCCACGTCCAGTAAGCCAACTGGTCATTGGATACTACCGCAGTTGGTGTCCCTTCCGTGCCATTAGCCCTTTGCGAGACGAAGGCTGGCCCGTAACTGGCGCTGTAGGTGGTTTGCTGTACGGTGCCATAGGCATCGCTGATAATATCAAGCTTCTTAGCGGTGATAGTAAAATCACCAGCATCCCAGTTGCCTGTTAGCGCGCGTGTACCCGCAGCCAACAAATAAAGTGTGTGATCATCATCGGTTAGACCCGTCAGTTTAGCGCCATGATCCAGAGTCGGGATATCGTCACTTACCAGCGCGCGAAATGTAGGAATCGCCGCCGCGCCCGTAGTGGGTCCGGCCCATACGATATTAGCAGCTTTCGTATCGAGGCCCAAGGCTTGTGTAGAAATACTCAATACGGTATCGGCATTGGCATCCAACGTGACCGCAGTATGCGATGGATAGGTAACCACGATCTGTCCGCCGGATTCGCTGCGCGGCACTTGATTGCGACGATTATTGGCGCTGAGTGTGCGAATCGCCTCGACTAACGCCGCACTGTCATCTTTGATCGGCTCATCAATGGTAGATACTTCCAGTGCCACCGTCAGCGCGCCATTGCTATCCACACGCTGTATTACCGAGAGTATCCACAAATATTGATTGATACTAATTACTGGCACATCATCTACTGCGCGATAATAGACCACCTGAATGGCATGGCCGGGATAGATAGGTCGCTCGACCTTGGTAATCTCCAGATCATACGCGCGCGGCATATCACCTGTTACGCGCGTGGCATCGGTGGCGCTGTGCCGTACCAACCATTCATAGGCGCGATCAAAAATGGTATTCGAGCTGTAGCCCAATACGCTTTGTGAGCTATCTGTTGGCACAACATCGGTAAATTCGAGTAGCTTTTCGATGAGCGTGCCCACCGCGGCTGAACGCTCCAGGTAATTGTCAGCTTTGCTAAGCACATAGCCACTAGGCGGTTGGCGCGTGGTAGTCGCCAGAGTCACGCGGCTATCCCCCACATCACCGCCATAAACATAAACACGCGTGGCGAGATCGTAAGCTGCTTGCTGCTCTACAATGTTGGTAATACGTACTAGCTCAGCACGGCTCTCTTGCGCGATCATATCGCCCCCAGATAACGCGCGCACATCCGCCACGCGCTTATCACGCCCCAGCCACAATACCCGCCTGCCAGCATAACTGCGGATAAAGTTCTCGCCGGTTTGCTCAGCTAAGCGATTGAGTGCTTCCAAGACGCTTTCGCCAGACAGTTCCATATAGACTTCGCCGCTGATATATTGCGCCATTGTGACATCGCGCACAGCAGCAACGCCCGCGGTATTCATGAAAGTTACGCGCAAGGTTACCGTTTCGGGCGGAATGCTGATGCGCTCTTCAACTGCCGTCCATGCGGTTGAAGTGATATTAGTATAGATCGCGCGTGCTAAATAGCGTCCTGTGTTAGCATCATAGAAGCCGTAAATGATTTGTGAGGTGGCGTCACTATTGGCGTAAAAACGAAAACGATAATCGGTTGCCGGATCGACGGTGAACTCTTGGTACAATTGCGGTGTCTTGCTGACTGCTGCGGTGAATTGTACCGCGAAGCCCGTATCCGTAGTAATGGCCTCGATTTTGTTAGAGACATCGGTACCGACATTAGTCCAGCCCGTAAAGGTGTCGGTGGCGCCATCATCCGCAGTGCCGGTAAAGTCAGCAAAATCGCCGTTAGTAACCACATCCGCGCCAACCAAAATCGGCGCTTGGGTTTGCGTATAACCGTTGACATCATCCAGCGCCCAATTGACCGGCGCCTCATTCATAATGATTTGCAGCGCGTCTTGCGTAGGTTCAGCATAGCTGACCGCGACATCGGCCAAATCAATATCCAACGTGGTGCCCAATGTATGCATCAAACGCACTTCATACAGCGGCCCGTGATAGAGTCCCTCAATACCCCAATTGGGCGGGATGTCGAATTCTATCAAGCCATTTTGGGCTAACCAGATATTTTCATTGACGCCGCCAATGGTTGTATTCTCAGTAATATTGAGATCGATCCAGGCAAACTCACCAGGGTCAAAGTACTGTAAATGCCAATCCGTGCCCTCGACGACGTTGACCGTACCGCCCAATACGATATGAATGGTGTCAAAGTGACGGGGAAAGCCAATATACCAGAAATTGCCACTTGCATCTGAGCCATCCGCCCAATTGGTAATCGCGTATGCATTGCTGGTATCACCGATGGCATTATCATAGGTTTGTGGCATATCAGCTTCATTGGGCTGATACCAGGATGATTTCCAGGCATGGCGCTGGCGACGATTATAGAGCTTGAGTTCACCTACGCGGATATTGGCTAGTTCACTAAGCAGATCATCACCGGAAACGCGCAGCATGATTTGTCCTGTGCCGGCCTGCTCGGAGACTTCGACATTTTTGATAATACCGGCGCCCATTTCAACAACCTGACTATCCATCATGCCATAGGCGCGGATGATACGCAGGTCTTGGATGAGCTCTGATTTAGGGTCCTTGATCGGCATCGTAAACGAGAACGTGCCCGACGCGTTCATGCGCGTAATATTTTCCCAAGCCGTGACGCTGGTAAGCGGCCCGCCGCCCAAGACGTTGCCGTCACTATCCTCGACATTAATCCAATAACGCATGATTATTCCCAGGACTCATAGTAGTTAAATGTAGCCGAACTGGTCGCATCACCGCCGCCAGTAAAATCAATCCGCACATCTGTGCCATCAGGTTGAATGCGCAGCCAATCGGCAATGGTATGCGTAGAGTCCAGGCTAAAGTTAGCATAATCATCACTGCTGTTATTCTCAACCGTATACGCGCCGCAATCGATATCTAAGTCAGTATTTTGCGCGACTGTGCCAGTATAAGTAAATGAGCTAATGGTAGACGCGCTGATCGTGATGCCAGTTAGTGCTGAGCCGGAACCCGGATTGAGCGTAATAATACAATTAGTCACGGGCGCCGTACCGTAATTAGGCAGATTGACCGTCGTCGGCGAGGTGTCCAATGCGCCACTGATGCTATAACTGACACCATACCATTTGGTTTCACGCGCAAACTCTATAGTTAGAGGCAGATGAGTGCGATGTGTGATAGCGCGTCTGGCGCTGATGCCAATCAGACGTGCATAACACCAATGTACCGAGCCATCATCTAATGTGCGGTAGAGCGTGCCGCGCTTGCCGCGCTCCCCGGCCAATTGATTCATCAATACATTGATGGTATTAGCGCCACTGGCTACCAGCATTGCGCGCAGCTCTTCGGTCACCGGAAATGATACAGGAGCGCGCTCTGAGCCATAATTATCGTAAGTGTTACCATCCATCAAGCGCGCAAACACATCTACTGTATCACCCGTGCCTACCGTCACGTCCATTTGCGCCTGGGGTAGCGTGATGCCATTGAATGATGCGAGATAATAAGACATCTGTGATTTAGAGCCCTAGTGCTCTGGCCGCCCGGCGTAGCCCAATCTCAGTGCCATGCGCGATACTGCGCGGGTCACCTTGACTATAGATTGTCACATTGATGGGACTGTCATTGGGATAGACACGTGAGCCAGGTGGTAGATTGACTAATTCAGGGCCGCGTTCACCCACCAGCGCCAAACCACCATGGCTGATACCGCCCAGGGCAAATGCCTCACCACTCACGCGTCCGCCAGCACCCGCACCGGCTTTACTACTACCATTTTTATTTTCAGCAGCGGTAGGTGGCGTGGGCGGCGCCAAGAGTTTTGCGGCATCCTTGATCATCGACACGAAGAGATCGATGAACTGCTGCTTCTCATTTGCCATGCCGGCAACCAGCGCCGTCATAAAGTTACCGCCTGCGGTATTGATAGCCGCGGTGCGCGCGGTAATCGCGGCGGTAATGGCGTCCAGCAGCTTATTGGCCGTTTGCACTTCAATCGATTGCGCAGCAACACCCGCCGCCGCCGTGCCTGTAGGAGCTAAGGCGCCAATGGCCTTAGTGGCCGCTTGTGGCGTCATGCCATATTGTTTGACCAATTGGTTGACGAGCTGCTCTTGTGAAGCTTGCGCCCGATCCAGTGATCTGGCATATGCCACGATTTTATCCAGATCAATAAATTGCATGACATCAGGCGTAAAGTTGCCCAACTGGAATTGCTTGATGGTTTCTCTGGCATATTCTGGACTGGCTGCCTGCTTAGTAATTTTGCTAAGCAACTCGACCCATTTAGCCGTGTCAACACCTGGTGTCTGGCCTGCGCCCCAATGCATCGCGATATCTTGCAGGCGATAGAGGTTCTCAAAGGGGCCATTCGCGCCCGGAGCCAGCGGCCCACCCCCGCCTGCGCCACCGCGCAAATCGCCCAGTGCTATCGAGAACTGTTGAGCCTGGCTTAGAATATCAGCGAATTTAGCTGCGAGTGCGCTGAGCTTATCAGAAGCATCGCCCAATGCATCACCGGCCATGATTCCCGCAGCGGCTAAATCATCAGCCGCTTGACTCAATTCAGTCGGTAATTGCAATAATGGATTGAGCGCCGGATCAGCCGCGGTGCCAAGAATCAGATCCATGCCGCCCAAAGCCGCTCTTGGATTAGCCTTGATGAACTGCATATAATCCATCAGCGTGCGCAAGGGGCCTGCGACATCTGCTAATTGTAGTTGTTGCTTCTCGAACTCGTGTTGCAGCTTGATTTCTTGCTGTAATGCCAGATAACTATTACGCATCTCATCAAATTGCTTAGCAAAGGCATTGCCCGATTTGGCAATATTCTGAATCAATTTTGGTCCGGACTGATTATAAGCTTCAATAGCAGCTAACGCATCGGCTGCCGCAGCAAAATAATTGCCCTTGGCAAGATTGACTAAAGCGCTAGCCGTAGAATGCAATGCGCCTGCTAATTCCTTGACCGCGACGATAATATGATTGACAATTTCTACAAACGTCTGGCCCCACAATTTTGCCACATCGATAATGAACTTGAATAGCGCGGCAAAGCTTTCCGTCACATGACTTAGCTCAATCATGTTGCTTAGCACGGACTTGACGACTTCTTGAAATGCCTCGATCAAGTCTACGGTAACGCCCAAGCCACCAATACCCGTCGCGCGTGCCAAGAAATCTTGTTGTCCAAAGCCCGCTTGATCCAATTTCTCAAACGCGTTGATAATGCCATGCAATGCCGCGCCGAAGATATTAGCCTGATTTGACAGATCGGTCATACTATCAGCCAGGCCATAAGTGTTGGTACGCCAGGCCGCAAAGAGCACCAAGATGCCCGCAGCCGCCGTCGCCAGTGCTGCAACTAACGCAATCGGATTGAGTAATACACCAGCCAGGATACTGATAGCTGACACTAATTGCCCGATAATCAGCAGCGCTGGACCTAATGCGATAATACCTGCGGCCAATTTCAGGAAAAACTCTTGTTGCTCACGCGGTAGTTTTTGGAAAGCCGAGATTTGCTTATTGACAGCTTCGAGCAGACGCAGCAATACGGGCAAAACAATAGTGCCGATGGTAATACCCATGGCTTGCGCGTTATTCTTGAAGTGCTGAAGTTGCGCCGACCAGGATTTGATCTGTACACTGAAGATTTGATCTACAGAGCCTGCGGCTTTCTTGGTAATCTCTAAGTCGCTGTTGAACATCTTCATGCCATCAGAGGCCAGCAGGAAAACACCGCGCGCGCCACGAATATCGCGGAAGATTTGCGCCAGAGCATCGGCGCTGCCACCCGTTTTCTGCCATACTTCTTGCATGGCGCCCGCGAAACCTTTTGCCCTAAACGCCTCTGAACCCAATTCGATACCGAAGCGTTTAGCCGCCGCCGTCGCCGCATCCGATGGCTTGAGGAAAGTTGTAAAGATACGATTCAACGAAGTGGCGGCTTCGTCAATCGGTAGACCTTTCTTAGTCATAGTGGTCAACGCGGCGGTCAGTTCAGAAAATGGCACTTTGAGCAAGCCCGCCACACCGATAAAGTCGCCGATCTGCTCATTGAGCTCTTGCAAACGAAAGATACCGATATCTACACCACGTATCATAATATCCAGCATCTCACCCGCATTGACCGCGCTCATACCATAGGCGTTCAATATTTTGGTGACAGCCAGCGCGGTATCTTTGGTATCGGCCAGACCTGCCGTGGCTGCTTTAGTCGATTTGGTTAGGATTTCTTCGGCTTCAGCGCCATAGCGTCCAGAGGATTGAATCTCATAGAAGGCTTCGGCAAGATCGGTAACCGGAGCAATAGTTTTGGTAATGTCAGTTGATAGTCCCATCATACGTTGTGACAACGCGTTGATTTCGGCATCCGTTTGCTTGCCAATGGCTTGGATATTGCGCAGGCTTTTATCGAATTCAACCGCGGCACCCGTAGCCTTAACGATACCGTAAGCTAAGGGAATTGAAAAAGTCGCGGTCATGGCTAGACCCGCCGAAGAGATTGCGCGTCCCACCATCGCGATCTTGGCGGCCATACCACTCAGTTGCCCGCTGATATGATCCACCGCGCGGATGTCAATAATTGCAGTAGAAATACCGGTTATAGCCATAGAGCTACTCTAACTTATTTTCGCGACTATTTTCGCGACTATTTTCGCAAGCCTTTTTCTAAAAGGCTTTGGGCGTATACTTACGATACAGATTCAACGCCTGCCACATGGTCAGCAGTTCAGATGGCTCAGCATCTAATTCAGATGGCTTGATAGCAAAGGTTTCACAGATCAGCGCCTTGACTACTACCAACGGTAGATTACCTCCGGCTTTTACTGCTGACCAAATCGCCGGCTCTAGACTGGGGGGACTTTAGTCATCTCCCCGATCCACGCATTGGCAATTGCAGTAAGCAGATCGGATGTGACATATTGCGCAATGACATCACATGTGGGCGCAGGCAACAGTTTGCCATCCTCATCGACAAAGTTCCACGCTAATAACACTTTAGCAATGCCACCCACAATGCGTTCCAAGTCACCGCTGGTAATCTCAAAGAACACGCCCAACGGCGGATTCATGCGCGCAGTGAAGCGCCAGCCTTCCCAATCACCCGTCAGCGCAATCTCTTGCGTCTTGACGAGCAGTTTACGCTCAGCCATGATGTACCCCTATCATACTTTTCCACAACTATTTTCGCGACTATTTTCGCAAGCCTTTTTCTAAAAGGCTTGGGCTTAGCCAAATGTGCCGCGCGTAATTGAGCCGGAGCGCAATGCAAAGGTTGCCGAACATTGCGCGGCATCTTCTAACGCAAAGGTCATCTCATAAGAAGTCAGCACCGCGCTGGCGCTATACATGATACAACCTGAACTGGAACCGTTCGGACCGAAGACCCAGCGCGTTGAAGCGCCCAGAATGCCAAACAACACCGCGTCGGTTTCATTCGCGCCCGTTGTCATAAAACCATCGAACGAGAACTCGCCGTCTTTGATGCCATCCTGTAAACGCACGCGATAGGTATCGCCAAAACTGGTCACTTCAGGCGCTTCTGTCGAGAGCGTGAGTGTCACATTATTGGCCAAGCTGCCTAAAGCGCGACAAGCGCCTGTACTGTCATCTACGCCGATACTAGCAAGACGAGCCGGAATTTTAGCCATAGTTATTACTCCACAAAATCAATTAGAACGTACCGAGCCACAGGTAATTGCAAAAGTCGCGCAAGGCGACGTACCCGATAGAGAAGCTGCTACCCGCGCATAGCGTGAAGCCGATGCCAGATGAATCAGCGAGCCACTATGATCCCCAATGCTGGCTGGACTCAAGCTAACTACCGCATAAGCTGTCGTCCATGCTGTATCGTCGGCGCTATATTGCACGGAAGCAGAGAATTCCGGTGTCGTACCCGATAGCGTCAATAGACGAATACTAATATAGCTATCATTAGTGGTATCCGCCGCGCCCTTGAGGTCCACCGAGCCGATATCGCTGCCCCCCACGCCACTGATCGTCGGGATATCATGTGCATTGACCGCCGAACCGCCCAGGGAAGTCATATGATAGATGGCGCTGGCGCCTGTTACCGTAAAAGAAACCGCCGCGGCATCGGCCAGCGCGAATTGCGGCTCATACTGTGTCAGAATACCTGTGAATTCACGGCCTAATTTAGAACTGGACAAGCCAGTGAAATATAGACCGGTTAGCGCCGAGGCACCTAGAGTACTGAATAAGATGCTATCGATCTTAGAGGCCGAGCTGTTGAAAAAGCCATCGACCGTCAGCTCAACATCGCGGATACCATCCGCCAGACGCACACGATACGTGTCGGTAAATCCAGTAGCTTCCGGGGCCTCTGCCGAGAGGGAGAGTGTGGCCTGATTCACGTCAGGGGAAAGATCACGACTGCCGAGTAGTACGCGGGCATTATGCCCTGCAATTTTTGCCATATGCTATCCTCCCATAGCCAGGGAGCCCATGCAAACTTTTCTGCCACGCCTGGCAGGCGCAGCGCATTGCTTTATTGCGCCTGTATTGTAACACATTTCTTGAAAATGTCAATAGGTTTTCCAAAATTATGTCTACTAATTTTACGGACGTGGATCACCACGCGGCGACGACTTCTACAGTAAGCGGGATATGCAGCCAGGTGGCACCGCCAATAGCTACACTTTCACCGGGATTCTGGGTTGCTGTGATATTATTTAGCTTGATACAGGTGTCCTGAATGGTAGGATCGCTCTTGATAGAGTCAATGATGGCTTGCGGTACGGTATAAGTGCGATTCAGCAATGTTACAGGATCATTAGTATCGCGCAAATAAAGCTGTAGCCGAAATTGCCAGATGTCCTGCGCGCTATAAGCGCCAAATTGTGCTGGTTGGTCACTAAAGCGCGTCCACGCTACCACACAGGCGGCTGAGGCTGAAGATTCCAGCTTTTGATAGGTATTCTTACTGACATTTTCCGCGCCTAATACCGAAGCCGCGCCGATATTGGCAACCAGACCATCAGCAATTGCGGAAGCTGATCCCATAGTTTATTCCTCGCCCTCATCAACTAGTTCCTTGATCATACCGCCAAAAATCTGAGCCGCGGCCGCAATACCCGTCAGCGCCAGCGCGGCGCCCAATGCAGTTTGATTCATAGCCGTGAAACTGGTCACAAAGAAATCGGCAACACGTTGCGCAACATGTGCTGCTGAGCCAGGTACAAAGATACTGCCATTGATATAGCCATCGATAACACGATCTGCCCAATGCGTGCCCACAACACCAGGATGCCTTCTCGTCATGGGTGGTCCAACAAAAGCAATAGGATGCGCGAGACCCGGCCACCATAGCGCACTCTTATGCCTTGGAAAAATATAGCCAGTGCCCGCACTAGGTGGTCGCGCGCCCGTATTGGTCCAAGCAAACTTATCGGGCGTGCTGGTAAGCACCACTCTATCATATATACCACTGCGTAGCGTGTAAAACGAATCACGCAGCCTGGTTGCATAACGCGAGTCGACACGCGTACCGACCGGCGCAGCATTCTTTAGCTCGCGCGCAATACGATTTGCGGCAAGGGAAACTTGCTGTCCTAAGTGCTGTCTAGAGCGTGCGGCGGTTAAGCCCATATTGCGTGCAATAATTCCAAAGGAAGCCGCATTGATACGAATAATCAAACCGGGCGGCACAACTTACTCCACTAACTTCCGTATCAGATTAGCAATCCGCATAGCTGCCTGACCATCCAGTTGACCTAAATACTTATGCAACAAACGTGACATATCCGGCGCGGGCTGGGTTAGCGCCGTAGCAATACCCACCATGAGCTCTTTGGTAGCGCTACCAATAGTCAGGATTTCGGGATCATCGTCAAAGCCATCGGTGACCGCCACGCGCAGATTGGGGATACTGGCGGCTTCCAACACAACATTGGATGGTCCATAGGACAACACCACATCCGCAGCCATCAGGGTCGTGTCAAGGTGTTCCGCAGTCACCACACAGCGCAAGTTGGTCTTAGCGGCCTCTTGCATATGCCACTCCACATTATTACCGCGCGGATGACACTTGACCACCAACTGTAGCTCTTTGAACTCATGTAGCGCAGACAGCAGATTATGATAGGTCTCCTCTACGCCGCTGTGACAGCCTAATAGATTGGTGTTTTGACTCCACGATGACATGTAAACTAGCACAGGCTTATAGGGATCAAGGCGCAGGAGTTTGCAAGCCGCGTCACGCTTACGAGTCCGTCCCGCTAAACGATCAAATTGTGGCAGACCCGTCAGATAGATTTTCTGAGTTGCCGAACGCGCGCGATACCATTGCGCTTGAAAGGGGCCCGCCGCCGCGAGATAGTCTGCCGTCACCACATCGTGAATATCTGAACCGAGTGGGCCGCGCTCGGCGCTGTCAAGATAGATGGCGTGCGGGATATGCAAGACGGGTATCCCGTGCTGGATGGCATACAGCGCCAACAGCCGATGGATGGGTTCCACATCGTTATGTAAAATCAGTAGCTTAGCCTCAGCGCGTTGTAGCGCGGCAAGCGCCAGGCTAAGATCGATGAGACGGGGATAGAAATAGCGCGCAACGCCATTGTTGACCAACCAGTCTGAAACAGCCGTACTATGTGCCATTGGCATAGCAGGTTGGGAAGCCAGTTGTACGTGTAGCCGGCTCGCGTCACGCAGCGCTTGACTGCGATCCGTATCAGTCAGATACTCGCCCAAAGACTTGGCCGGCAGATCGATGTCATGCAATAGCTTGGTAAACTGTGGCTGAAGCGCAATGAGCTGATATGCCTTAGCGTCAAGCTGTTTTAGTACAGGTAACCAAGACGGTTGTGTAGAGACAATGATGTTTTTCATTGTGATGGGACCACATCAGAAAGATAGAGCTGATTCATAATCTGAATCAGGTCGTAACTGGCCGCTTGCACTAGATTGACATCAGCCAGCTCCACTGCCATAGTCTTACTTTCCAGAAAGTCCAGATGGAACTGATTGGCGACGGCTAATAACTCTGGACTAGGTTGATTTTCCGGTATTGCCGCGCACTCAGCTACCGTATTATCAGGAGTTTCAACCAGCTCTTTTTTCTGGCCTTGCCAATTGACCCAATATACCTGCGGTAATTGTCCATTATCAGCACTGGCATTTGCAATGATGCTACGATACTGTTGCTCCAGTAGAGATAATTGATTACCGATAAACCATTGTTGATAGAGCGGGATGCGCTCTTGAGCCTGCGCTTGCAATTCTGGCAGGTTATCCAAAGTATCTCGCAATGACTTTTCCCACAGGTTGCTAGCGGGCGGAATCAGCAGTCCTAGTCCGGCATGTTCGCGATACGGCTCGCCCTCTTGCGCAATCCACGGCACACCCGCTAAGCCATATTCCGAAGTCTTGATCCAAGAGCGCCGCTGATCGAAGGTGCCAGATAAAGGCGCGACACCGATATCAAATGCCTTGACAATTTTAGGCCAATTTTCAGGCGCCACGCCAGGCTGATAGCGTTTGTTATGTAAAGGTACATCCAATTGGTTGTAGATGCGCAGATCGTTGCCGCAGACCAAGAACACCACATTGGGATAAGCCAGAGCAATAGCACGCGCTGCTTCACGTAATCCCGATCCCCACCATGAATCATAGTGCGATACCGAGCCGCCCCAACCGATCACGATACGCCCTGTCAGATTGAGCTTAGCTTTCATTTCCTCGCGTGTCGGCAAAGTGCTCCACCAATCGCCACGATAGAAATTGGGCACGTGATAGCCGCGACAGACATGGGACCAATCGCGTAAGATTTGCCGCGAAGGCGAGATCAGGGCATTGGTCAGACGTAAGCCTTGTTCCAATATCTGTAGCGGTGGCGGGTCCAGCTTAGCGGTATTCTGCGCCCAGAAACCATGCGCGGGATTTGACCACGGTAAACCCGGATAATCATCGTCCAAGTCGATGGCAACCGCCTTGTTCATACCCTGCCAATAGCGGATTACGTCGATGACGCCAGGCGTGATTACATTGCGCTGCACAATAATGAGATCGGATGGCGCGATGATATCCTGAATCGCCGGTGAAAGGTAATCAAGAAAACCGCTGATGTGTACGAGCTTCGCCTTCCAGCCATCATAAGCATGATGGTATAGCTCACCATGCTCAGCCGCATAATTTATAGCATTTGCAGGATCAAGTGCCCTAAATTGACTACAATTCCACTCCATATCGCCATCTGCGTATGCTATTACAATATTTAGTGATTTATGATCCGCCATATTATCCTAAGTATTATCACTCGTTTTACTCGTTGTGCCACGGCCCGGAAACTTGAACATGCCGCGCACAAAACGTCCTGGCACGCGATCCGTATCGTCCTCATGGGTTTCCTTGTCGTCAATACTGATGCCGCCGACATAGAGTTTGCCCAGCGCGCTATCACCACTGATACCAGCCGTCGAAAGGTCCATTGACTGCAATGCATCCACGCCTTGATCGAACAGTTGCATAAAGACTTGGCCGCGTGTGCGTTCGCCAGGGCCTAAAGTCACATTGATACGTGAGAGTTCGGTATAGGCGGCGGCATATAGCGTGTTGAGATTGGTCAAACGATCATAAATCGTCGCACTGGATGCCGCGGGGACACTATAGCCCAGATTGGTCAACGCGGTATTGATCACCGAATAGCCCTGTTCCAGCCAGTTATTGACATGTGTTAGTGTGGGTGAAGTTGCAGTGCTAAAAGCCAACGCACCGCCAAGGACGTTCTGGCATAGACCTGCTACATGAGAAGCCGAAGCATAAGCCGTAATGGTTGCAGTAACTGGAGAACCAGCATAAGTTGGCACAAGATACTTCCTAACTCACAACCAGCGTTTGTGGATTGGTAAAATTATAGCCTGCAAGTTGCGACCAGACGTATACCGTTCCGGCATCTAACATAAAAGTTACCTGTCCGTTAGTGTCGGTGCTCAGCACACCCGCAATAATATTAGAACCCGCGCTGTCAGATGTGACCCAAACCTCTACGCCATCCAACGGATTTGTGCCGTCAGTAATGGTAATGACAGTGGAGGTGGCGCCAGCGCCGCCCGTATTGGTAAGCAAGTCATCCAGGTGCTTATCTACGCTACCTGTCGCTGGCGTCCCGGCTGTAGGCGCCAATTTCATAGCATCGCGCACATCTTGATCCGTGGGCAAAGCCGCAAGCTGCGTATCCAGATTGGCCGATGCCATCCCCAATGCAGTTCTGGCGCCCACCGCACTTAGAATATCATCTAATTTGGCAGCCCGCACAGCAGTGTAATCTTCCGCTAATGGCAATGCCGAAATATTAGCATCCGGTAACACTAATCCTAAAGCTGCCAGATGTTGCTGATCCACGCTGCTACTAGCAGTCTTGAATGTCGCTACATAATCATACAAATTGGGGCTAGCAGATGCTAAGCGGTAAAAATAAACACCATTGCGACTTTCTGACGGTGAACCACCAGTAACCACAATAGTATCCGTGCCGTCAGCAATGGTAATGCGATTGATGTCAATCGTTGGTGCAACTCCCGACGCGCCCGTTTTTGTATCAATAAACTGCCCAAAAAAGATTAGGTCGGCCATCAATAGCCTCCCGATTTACAGGCCCAGCGCCTGCCGCCTGAGTGCTTCCCGCTCAGCCATCAGCGCCTGGATCGTCACCTCGGCCTGCTGGTTGGCGGCCTGCTGATCGGCGCGCGCCCGCTCGATGGCGTCGTCCATGCTGTCCAGGTCGAAGCGTACAAACAGCTTGCCCATGTCAGCCATCGAGATGGGTTCAATCAGTTTTGCAAATTCCTCGAGTGTCATGTTGCTCCGCTCCTATGTCGTAAAATCGGCGTAGGCCAGGCCCGCGCCAGCGTTCCACAATGCGCTTCTTTTCGCAGCGTCTAACGCACCGCCCGCTCCGGCTGCGGATTTCCACATGGCGACGGGGCCGATGCGACCATTAGCATAGTATCCAGAAAGCGTCGTCGGCGATTGCTGGCCGACCCGAAATGGATTTGTATTTACTCCTGGATTGCGAATAGTGTTTTTAGTGTCCAAAACACCGTCTACGGACACGCCAATAATCGAATTGGCCGCATCGTGAAACACCATTATAAAGTGCCATTGCAAAACCGCAATAACTCCATATGTATTAGCGGTCACATTGTCGTACTGACCAGACGGATTGCCGATCTCAAATATGGCCCTTCTCGTTGTTGAATACTGAAGTGAGCATTCTTCCAACCCAGAGTCAACTCTGCCTTTCGCGACGATTAGCTGTCCGGCATCATCCGCAAAATACACCCACGCGGCAAATGTAAAATCAACATCCCCCATTTGTAGCAGCGCCTCACTATTGCGCGTGAAATAGTCCGCCGTGCCGTCAAACGTGCGCGCGCCCGCGTACACGATGCCAGCCGCGCTGCCCGGTGACGATACCTGCGTCAGCGTCAACCCGTTTGTGTGCAGGTCAAGCGCATTGTTCGCGCCAGCGGCCTCGTTCAGCGGCCAATAGGCGACAAGATTATTCAGCAGCCCATTGCCCGCCGCACTCGTCGTCTGTCCCGTGCCCAGGCCGTAGCCGAGGCTGCTGCGCGCGCCCAGACCCAGGCCGATACTAAAGCGCCGTAATAGTTCGCGATAAGACGGACGCAGAAATTGTCGGTACGGTAGTGCAATTGTCATTATTAGACTGGATACAATCTAAATGACGCCCTAAAAATACTGGCCGCGGTAGCGCCATTCCACACCTGCACCTTGACCGCATTGCCGATCAGCGTCAGATTGACCGATGCCGCAGTCGAGGCGGTGATCGCCTGGCTGGCTGCAATGGTATCCCAATGTACGCCATAGTCTGAGGATTCGAGAAAATGTAAGCCCGAACCCGCACCGGCTGCCGCACTGGCGTTAGACCACAACAGCCCCACCAATCTGGCATGACCCTGACAGATAGCCGAACCGGCTACAGAGGCAGAGATCGCCAATGTAGCGGCAGTTTCCAGCACACTTTCAGCAGCTTGCGCATAGAGTTTAGCCATTGCGCGTCTGCCTGTGAATATAGAGACTAATCATCATGTCTCTCCTATAAATAAATAATGCACCGTGTATCCTGGTGATAGCACAATGCATTACCATATTGCATGTGTATCGCGACCAGCTCGTTTTTACGATTGCCGTTCAATTAAGGCACGCGAGCACGTATTATAACAGTAAGTCGGCTTTATGTCAAATGGTTATGTATACCCTACTTACGCACAACTAGATATTGCAGCGTCAGCGGCGCATCTGCGGTAGCCGCGCTACCCGCATTATAGAACTTCATCGTTAGTGTACTAGCCGCAGTCGCGCAAGCGCCCGTCATAAAGGCACAAGCCGCCATGCTGGACGAGGTCACAAACACCAAGTCCAAGAGCGCCAGGTTAGGCACGGTTAGCGCTACTGAGCCGCTGGAAGCCGCGCCACACGAGATAGCTGTCACCACACCGGAACCGGCAATGATCTTAGTGATCTCAGTGCCCAATGTGCCTACCGTCAGATTGCCCGACGTATCAACGCTGAAACCGCCAACTTCAATGCCGCCAACAGGTCGCGTCAAACGCCGAATCTTATAACTTGCCATGAGTTACACTCCTTTATAGAGCGCTATAGGGGCTGCCTATAGCATCCATCAGCACATGCTGATAGGTCTCAATATATGTTACACGCAATTGTAAAGAATTGCGCCCGCGTCTGAGGCAGTAATGACAGGCACCATCGCTTCCTCGACTTCGAACTTGTCCGCATGACGCTCATCCAGCCGATAGCGTTTCACCGTGCGCTGCTCCCAGGTAAAGACATAACCTGCGGAGGGTGTCATCAACGAAGGCGCCGGTGGCACATAGCCCAACCACACTTGATCGCCCCATACAAAGGCCGGTGAGCTGGACGCGCCTTCTGAAGCCTTCTCGTAGAGCTGCGTACCCACCAGAATCTTGGGCACCCCAGTCCACAGCGCCAGATCGGCCGGTCGGATAATCGCGTCAGAGCGCACATATTGGATACGCGCCAACAGATCAGGATGATTGCGCAGCGCCTTCCATACTTCCCAAGACATCACCAGCGTATTCGGGAAGCGGCCAATCACTGACACCACGCCATTGATGGCGGTGTCGATATCACTCAGCGGGCTGGAAGTATCTGAGCTCCACTGTGTCGTCGGCGAGGCCGAATAGACCCAAGAACCCGATCCACCTACAGTCAGCGTGGCAACCCGCACCTCACGATCCAAAAGCAGCTTGTCGGTAACATACTCGATACCATCGATTTCTGGTCTTACGATCTGTTACTTATAAACCTGTTGTAACAGGCGGGTAGTCATTTCTGCTACCTCTACAGGTTGTAATTCCCTGTAGTCCAGACTATATCATCATCCACTAAGGATGCGACCTACATAGTCGTTACACCTTCCCATATTACTATGGGCTTGGCTCGGTATTGTCATTTCAGATGTCCACCGAATTCGGGTCGTTTTTCAGAATCTATTACTAGATTGAGCCGCTACATTACTAACGGACTATCAGCATTCATGCGTACTTCATCCGGTACGACATGCGCCAGCGCCTTCACGACACAGTTGTAACTGGCGGTCGTGATACCATAGTCGATTTCCTTTGCTGCATCGCCAGGTGCGCGTTCAGCAGCTTCATTACGAAACCAAGCTTCCCTGCCAAAGACGAAATACTTGTCACTCTTCTTAGTGACTGGCAGAATTGGGAACACCTGATCCGCGAGATAGGTTTCATTGCGATAGGCAATGCTCACATTCGACAGCGGACCGTCGATATGAACATCATGCAACGTAGGCATAGCCATGTGATCTACTCCTTACACAAAGCGCGTCGGCATAACGAACATTTCGACATAAGTGCCCGAACCGGACGCCAATGCCTGCAATGTATAGCCCGCCGCCCACGCACACGCATCGGGATTCGCAAAACCAGTCGCCTTACCGCCCGATCCCGACTTGACAAACCCGCCGTAGGTCAGCGGCGAAGCCGTATCTTCCGAAGATGCCAACGCCTTCGATGGCCCAAAGACCACTACGTTGCACTCTTCACCCGCCACGGGGTCGTCCTGCAAGACGCCGATAATCGAACCTGCCGCGGTGGCCGACAATTTGACCTTGCCTGCCGTTGAAGCTGCCGCCACCAGATAATACTGATAACTAGACAGATCCACATCGGCAATAAAGGTCCCGGTCAGACCGTTGCCACTATAAGTAGCCATTTTTATTACTCCTCGTATTTTTCGCTAACCTTTTCGAGCTCGCGATGAAAAGGTTAATGCAAGCCCTTGCCGCCCGTCGCAACCTGGCGCGCCTGCACGTAAGCCGCTGCGTCTGCCTTGGACAGATTCAGCAGCGCCTCGCGCGGGTTGGCCGATTTGGCGGCCTTGGCCACAGGCTCCACAAAGGCGGCGGCCTGCGCCGTACCGCGTTCCTCAAAGATACCCAGACCGGTCAGCATCTCGTCGGCAGTCTTGATCAGCGCCGAGAAATACTGTTCCAGAGCCGGGTCCAGCTTGGCCAGCTTATGCAAATTGCCACCCAATTCCACGGCAGTCACCGGTAGAGCTGACAGTTCCGCGGCCTTCACAATCCGTGCCTCGCGCTCGCGACTATCACGCGCGGCCTCGGCTTCCGCCTCCGCCTTTACCAGGCGAGCATTGAGTTGCTCGACTGACTTAGCCAAGATATCATAATCGCTCTTGGCAATCATTTCCTTCTCGCTCATGGTCGTTGCTCCCTTTTCTAATTTATGAGAAGCGGAATCGGCTTCAGGCATGTCCTTCTTGTGCTTCTTTTCTTCCTCAGCCAGCATTTCCTTTGCCTTTTCCTCATCCATGTCTTCGTCCATCGGCTGCATCATATGTTGTTCCTTGACGATATGCTCCGTAACCGCCTCAACACTTTGACCCTCGACAATACTCTTGAGTACGCGTGTCAGTTTAGCCCAGATGGTTTCAGCCACCTTGGCTTCTAGACTGTCACTGCCCTCAGCAACCGCAGGGTCGCTTTTCATCAAGAAGATGGTCTCGCGATTGGCGCCCGCAGTCACCAAGCCGAGCTTTTCCACCGTCACATCCTCTAGTTCATTGATGGGCATAATTTACCTCTACAGCTTTCTCAGATGCGCTAACTGACTGGTGCTAAAAGCCGTGGCGCCCGCCATGATGGCTAACCACCACGTATCCAGCTCGCTGGCAGCCACTTGCCCCAACTGAGCGAGCACGAGAGTCGCCAACAGAGGCACCGCCAGACAAAGACCTAATACAATGGGGCGCTTGAGCTTGGGCGCCTTAGACTCCCAACCCGGCAGATATTCAAGCAGAATGGACAATAACACACCCACTGCCGCATTGATGCCCGGCCCGCGTAAGGAGTTCAACATTTCGATCAGCGTCATAGATTGCTCCAGCCTACATATTGACATAATGTGCCGCAGAAGCTAACAAAAAAGCAGCGGTTGGGCTGCGGTTTCCCTTCCACTGCTTTCATGTGTATTGTAACACAAATTTTGAATTTGTCAATAGGTTTTGAAAATATTAGTCCACTTATTTAAGGGATTGTTTAGTGATACTCCAGGCTAACATAATCATAGCTTGACTTGACGTACTCCCACGGCTAAAGCGCCTGGGCTTTACGCCCTGTTCAGTTATTTCTAGATTTACTATGAAACACGATCTCAAATCTAGGATCGTCGCAATCAACGAAGTTGACATAGACGATCTGTGCCAGATTGATATAACCATGATCTGTTTTGATGAACATGATAATGCGCTACGCCTCAACCTGCTTTCTGATGCCGCGCCCCCAAATCGAATAAGCATTGATCGTGCCACTTTTCACAAGATTCCATAGCCGCTGATCCTTGAAGAAAGTTGCGACGATCCATGAGCCTTTGCTAATCTGTTTGACTGAGCCATCGGGCAAGGGCCAGGCGATGTCTACCGGCGCGATATAACTTTCTACCACATACGCGCGCCCTTGCGGTACAGTAGTTTGATGCTGAAGATCATAGTGCTGGCTATCAATCATAAAGCCATGCGCCATCTTCTCGATTTCTAGTTCTACCATACGATCATCTTGCGTGTCGGTTTCGTGAGGTTTATAAGCTACTGCATACGCGATGCGGCGTTCACTGTCGGACTTGAAGATTTCAGCACGAAAGGACTTCTCGATATAAGGGCGTGCCGCCCCTAGAGATATGGTCCCGTGCCGGGACGGCACAATGTCGGTCGCGTCAGCAGATACAGATGGCTCGCGTTCCTCTTCATCTTCAATGCTATCCTCTGGATCACCTGGATACGCTGCGCTATACGCTACGCTATCTAACTCCATAATACCCGGCACATGCACATCATGCAATGTTGGCCCCATTTTCTCGATAGCGGTAGCGGCCTCGAAGTCGCGGCTGCTGAAGTCGTGTTCCTTGAGCCAGCGTTGGGCCTCTTCCGCGCTGAATTGCCGACGGTCAAATCTAAGTGACTGCACCTTACTGCCGCCGACTTTGGGCATCCCAATAATTGCCGTCACGCCAGCCGCCAATTGTTTTCTGGCAAAGTCTACAAATAAATCTTGATCCAACTGGCGTGCGGCATGTTCGTTGGGATAAGCCTTGATGACATCGATCAGACCGTATGCTGGACCCGTAGACTTCTCCAGCGAGGTCTCCATGCCTGCCTGATGCAATAAATCGATCAGCTTCTTTCTAGCACCGGCTAAGGAACTACTGCGCGCTTTAGTCTGCGTCAATCTAGCCGCGGCATTCTGAAGCGCGTGCTTGTTGAGCGGCCCACCAGGCTGACTACGCACTGGCAGATGACAGAGCGCCTTGATCTTTGGCTTATCCGGCTCATTATCGTCAATCAGAGTTACCGCGCAATAATCCTCAGCCGATAGATTGGACTTCGGCGTAGACCACGGCGCAGCAGTATAAGAGGCTTGCGCCATTTTGATTACCAATTCATGTAATGATGTTGACATAATATCACTCCCTTTATTTCAGCCGCATTATACCACAGCATATAGAGTTTGTCAAGAGGGTTGTAGAAAATTGGTCTACATATTATGACCTGTGACATAAAAGTCTGGACGGGGCTAACTAAGCCTGCTATAGATTGTTTCAACTATGTTTCCGTATTGTTCCGGCTAGGGTCCCGTTCCAGCATGTGCCGTCTAGGAACGGGACCCTAGCCGGAAACGGCACATAGATGTACCAGAAACGGCACAGAAACAGCCATGTGAAAGAGCTCTAAAAGTCTAGTAAATACCTGAAAGCTAATAAACCCTGAAACATACGGCATAGCTCAAAAGGTCGCAAATAAGGGCGCTTTATTGACATAATGTGACATAGTGCTTGACTTGTACCCTAAACTTGACATAATATATGCAGCACACCTGCGCAAGCCGCATAAAATAGCCTATTAGCATAACTGAAAAATCCCTGACTGTGCAGGGCTATTATTTATGCATATAAAATTGTAGTAATTAGTTCGGACAGTAAATATATGGTTTAGTTAAGTCATCTGCTAGTTTATAAAGCAGCTCTTTGACATCCGCAAATTTGTCACCCAGGCTTTTAGCTGCGATGGTAAAATAGTTTTTGTATTCCCACCATAGTTCTTGCGTCAATTGCTTGAGTGCCGCCAGGATGCCCGCGCGCCAATCGATCTTGCTGACATCTACGCGCGTCTTGACATGCACCACCTCATAAGCCACTTTCGCCTGATCCAACAAATCCAACATAGCATTAGTGCGCTGGTAGATACTCAACTGGAGTTCGTCGCGTGTCTGGGGGAAACAAACCAGGGTGCCCAGGGTAGCTTTGAGAGCCAGTTTACGGTCGTCTATGCCTTGAGCTGCTTTGATAACAATCTGTGGCACATAGACTAAATCAGGACCGCGTTCAGGTGGTAGATAGGCGTTTAGACGGCCCGAGATATTCATGCCAGCCGGCGTGTCTTGTAAGTCAGCCCAATCATAGCTCAGTGCTGAAAAAGCTGTGGCAGGATACGCCGCGGCTAACGCAGGATAGCGTTCAGGTTGCCAAAATATTAACGCGCCGTCGACTGTGGGCACATTGACATAATTAGCCATGCCTAATTTGCGACGCAATTGTAATGCGCGCTCGGCATCTAATGCACTAACCTGAATATCTAATTGATTCACGCGCTTCTGGAGAAAATAGCCCAGTCGCTTACGACATTGTGGACAGTCCTTGCGATTACAATGGAGCCGAAAACTCTTGTAAATACCGGCATGCACATCAAAGTGCGTGCGATACGTGCCACATTGCGCCATCCGACCCGCTACGGCAATATCATGGGCCAGCCGACGTACACGATGGCGCGTGGTTGCAAGATGCGCATCATAAGTCATGTCAATGGCAGTAGCAGGGTGTAATACCCCTATGTCAGTACTGGAATATAAGCGCGTACTAGACGGGCTACCACCAATAGCGCTATCATCATCATCCAAGCCAGCTTCACTCATGGCTAAGATCTGAGCCACGGTTGCGGTTTCACCAGGGTCCAACATTCTTTTGCATTGTAACATAGCCGCTCCTTATTACCGACTGCTTTTGCTCTAATATAACACAAAATCTGAATTTGTCAATAGGATATCTAAAAATTGGTCAAGTGAATTATCACACAGATCGAATTAGTTAGACGGACATCGAATTAGTTAGACGGACATCGAATTAGTTAGACGGACATGGTGACTTTCACTTTGTTCGTCGCCTGGCCATAAGATGGTCCCGTGCCGGGACGGCACAATGTCGGGCGCGCTGCGCGCGGCAAAGCGCCCAGCACCTTGACAGCCTCACCCAGCGCGCCGCCCTTCCGGCTCAGGTACTTGACGCGCCATGCCTCCAGGGCCTCGGCATCGATTGCGGCTGCAAGCTCCGACAGGGCATCCGACTGTAATTTGGCTAGATTCTCGTACATCATGCCTCCTATCCGTAGCATATAATTATGTCATGCCGTTGCCACAGGCGGTACAGTGTATTCCTTGCCACATACTTTACATAACCAATAAGGCATATCATAAAGGGTACATGAAGCGTTATCCTCTGGATACGCTGCGTTATACCAAGTATAGTTCTTTACTTGATGTGTGCCAGCTTTCAGGTCCTCATGATAGTCAGTCTGCCAGTCGCGCTGTAAGATGCCTTCTTCGACACAAAAGCAGCGTGCTGGATATTTTGCCTTTTCATTAGCTATAACGGCCAACTTAGCTATAACGGCCAACTTAGCTATGTGTTGTTGCCTAATACGTTGGCGCTGTTTACTAAATGCGCTATAGATTTGTAGGGATCGCTCAACTTCGGCAGTCGAAATCTTCAATTGTTTAGCAGTCAATGTAAGCGCCTCATCGTCCATTACAATACTCCTGATGAACACGGTTTTTGCCAGCTTTTTCTAAAAAGCTGTACTACTGCCTTTTCTTGATAATAAACTGATATCTATCATTAGCATATACGTTCCAGCGCTCCGGCTGTTGTGTAGCACGCAAGAACACAATACCCCCTATAATGATCAATAATAACCCTGTCATCCATAACCACCAAGATGAAACCAGAGCAGTGATTACCGCTACTGCTAATAACACACCTAGAATGATTGTGAAAAAAGATACAACTGCTCGCAACGCAATCTAATGCCCTTTTCTAAAAATATGCGCCGTACCACCCTGGCAAACATCCTGCTAAACAAGATTGCGGACCTGAAAAAACATTATAACACACTTAGACAAATTTGTCAAGTTATAACAAGCAGGGCGCAAGTGTCAGCACAAACCTGCTACATGATTTCAACCGAAAACGGTACACTACCCAAGCAGAAAAGCATGGCTGGCTCCTGATATGGCCGGCTCGTAACCTTATAGTAGTATGTCAATGATGGCAATGATGTCAAGATCGGGAGCGGCAATGGCAAAGGATTATATGCGGGGATGCCCCCGCATTCGAAAAACATCCTGCCACAATTTCTGCGGACAACAATTTCTATTGTAACTAGCATAAATAACAACTATGTGCCGTTTCCGGCACGGAAACATATTCTGTTGCAAGCCGATTAGGATGGCGTCATTGGGCGCCAGGCCATTGGGCGCCATAACTAATGTAGCTGGCTTATTGCGCGCTACCTCCATATATGATATAATATATATCATACAGCATAATTGTTGGTTTGTCAATTGACAGTAGAATTATTGTTGTATCACGCTATTATAGTAGGGCTCCTGTATCAGGCGCACCCTTGTGTGGCATCTTGCACTATTGCAACAAGTAATGAGATAGTGTGATACATCACATTACAATAATGCAGAGAACACTTGACAAGGCATGATATACTATGTGTAGACGAAGCGCGCGCTTTGTCACCTCACGCATGCCAGGAGCACTCCATGAACGACAATCAACGCACCGATGCCATAGCCCGTGTACCAGCCTGCACCGAGCGGCTGCGAGCGCGCTATCACGCTATCATCTTCACCGGCCTAAGCGAGCGCGTTATCACCGAGCAACGCCCTAACCCCACGTCGCCCTACACCATGGACACATGCGACGTGCTCGTAGTAGTCGCGCGCTATCGCGTGCAGGATCGGCCACGTGGGCGTCACTATGACGCCGCATATCGCCTGTGGGATTACGAACTCGCGCGCGTTCCCAACACGCATTGGGACCGCCGCGACTAGGTGGCAGCTAACTCTATCTCTAAGAAAGGATTACATCATGAAACACTACCGTATCACGCTCATCATGCAGGATGGGGAAACGCTCACCCACGCGTATTTCTCCGAACTACAGATGTGGGCGCTATTGGAGGCGCTATGGGCCGATATCGCCGCTTTCGTCTGTCAGGCAGTCTAACTCTAGATCTAAGGAAGGACACCATGAAACGCTGTTATGCTCGCCTGACACGCGGCCTGGCTTTTGCCGCGCGCACTTCACATCGCTACCATATACCATATCTCATGGATGGTAAAATCTGCTACAAGCGCAGACTCTACAGCCGACCTGCATCGAATCGCCTACGGGACGCCGATCTGTGGGTACCCGACCCGTGGCACGCCACACTATCTGATCTCGCCCATCACTCACGCCTATATCGAAGGCGTCCACGTGTGGAACTAAGGAAGATCACACCATGAAACACCATCGCATCACCGCTCAGGATGGCAAGTTGGCGCAGGCTATAACCGCGCTGACAGGTCCGCTTTTGCGGATTCCGAAACCTCGCACCGTGGAGTATTCGCAGATCATGGCCAACTTGGACGACATTATATCAATTGCCGAGCACGCTCAGGTAGCGGCGTACGCGCTACTTTGCGCCGACAATGAACTTGCTGCGGTGATCAAGTTGCGTAACGCGGCCATCGAGGTCTTCAACCTCGTTGACCCCTACACTCAGATCTAGGCAGGAGGGCAGGGATGACTTCAAGCGCCAGGATCTACATGAGATATACAATCACAAACGGCGGCATCGAGAAATCCGAAACTGGCGAGTATGCAACATGGGCCGCTGCTCTGATTGTATGGCAGCGCCAGTGTGCTGAATCAAACGCCGGCATGCCAGAGGCAAAACGCCAACTCCAGAAGCGTGTCGAGAGTGGCATTCACATGGCGCCCATCAGCAACCCCAACCGCCGCAACACCTGGAACGACGAGCCGCCAATGAACGAGTGACACGCACTCGTCTTCCGGGCTGGCATCCCGATACCACTGCCAGGAGCATGATGGAGATTATCATAGAAATAGTGCAGAATGTCGAATTCGGGAAGAACAACGAATTTGTGCTGGCGCCAGGCACGCGTTTGCCGGCGCAGCCAGGCGACAAGAACTTCGCGTATTTCGTCCGCGTCGGGCAGGAACGCGTAGGCATCCTGCGCGGAGAATTCTACGTCGTCGGTGGCGCGCCACTCGTCTTCACCCTCTCGTCCGGTACCTATAAGATCGAAAGCGCTTTTTCCTGAAAGCCTATCGGTCATCCCACTATATCCAGATTGAGGAGTCTAACGCCAACTAGCAATTTCCCTCTTGCCCATGGGCGCGCGTCCGTGGGCAATGGGGAGCATACTAGTATGTTCCGCGCATATGATACTCTATGGGAGGAAGCCACCATGAAACTCCGTGTCGCGTATCGAACTCGTTTCGCAGAGCGAATTATCGTAAAGCCGCGCATTCTCACTCCTACTCCTGGACGTATCGCTGCGCTCTATCGTTACGCCAACGAATTATGTATGGTAATGTATGGCTATCAATATTTCTGGTATTCCGACAGTGACGACAGCGTCGAGTTCCTGAAGGATTCTGCTGGTCGCATCTCCGTCATCATTGCTCACGCCACCGAGAGCGGCTATATGCCGGAGTTGGCGAAAGTCATTCGGCTGTTGGCAAGAAACCCCGCCGCGTTAATTGTGGTATGTCATCCCAAACAGGCGCGCGAAACCTGTCGTCAAATTCATTGTGACAGCATTGGCCGCCAAATCTATGGCGATTGGGAGGGTCGAACTCTTACCAAAATCTACAACACGGATGCCAGTGAGAAGCGTGTAATACTAAAAGTCTATCGGTCGCCCTGCTAACGCTCAGCCTTCTACACTGCTTGTTGACACGACGTGTGATTTGTGCTATAATCAGTGTAGTGGAATGAGCGGTAGTAGCCGCTCAGAACCTTATATCAGAATGGAGCAACATCATGGCTAGCAACAAGACCCCCACAGTCGCGAGTGCGGTCACGACAGAAGTTCAGCCGTTCCAGGCCAACGTGGCCGGCGAGGCGCTGATGATTCCAGGTAGCGCTGGAATGATCGTGGAACGATTCATGCAGAGTTTCGAGGCGCGCAAGGGCTTGCCGCACGTCTTCGACCCCATTCCGGGCGAGAACGACGGCGATCGCGCCCTCTATATCTCGGCGGAACTCCGTCTTTGGGCAGTAGATGGCAAGGCCACGCGCCACGAACGCGAATCGCGTATGGCAGAACTCCTCGCTGCCGTGCCCGACTCGCTCATCGGCAAGGGGTGCGCGTACCCAACGTTCGCTGATTTGTGTCGGGTGCACTTCGGCGAGGATTACACGCCTGGCTATCTCGACGCGATGCGCAAGGCGTGGCGCGACCCGGAGCATAGGAAGGTGCTTCTGCGCTGGGGCGTGAATGGCGTTGTGGCTTGGAAACGCATCCAGGCTACGCTCTCGAGCGATGAAAAGCCGACCTTTTACCGCCTGGCCTTCGAGGGCGGGCGACTCGACGAGCAAGACGCGGCATCGCTCTATATCGGCGCCGCACCTTTCCGACGCTCGGGTAGTCTCCAACTTGTAGCCGATGCGATTGTCGCCGCTCGGCCTAAGAAAGTCGTCGAGGAGCCAGCAGAGGGCGGCAAGCCGCGCACGCCATCAGGTCCAGCGCAACCCGGTGCGGAGCCACCTAGTAGCCCCAAACCTCGTTCGGTAGGTTCGCCGACGTGGCCCTTGACAAGCGCGGCGGGTGAGCCAGGCGAAACGGCGACGTTCACTGCCGCCATCGACATGCAGAAAATCGCGGCGGGTGATACCCGTGAACAGGTGCGGGCATATAATGCCGCGGTTCACGCGCTAGAATCGATTGGAGAGGCCATCAGGCTGGCCAGGATGGCCGCCACATACTTGGACCGGAATCTAGTTGCCCTGCGGACTGCGAAGGCGTTGGATGAGGCGGCCTGGAAGGCTCACACCGAAATTGTGACGCGCGACGTGGGGCCAGCCTGGCAGACCTATTTGGCGGGTGCGGAGCGTGCCCGCTTGGATGAGGATGCCAAGGCCAAAGCCGCGCTCGCGGAGCCGATCAAGGAACAGCTTCCGTCTAGCGTCAAGAAATAGCTGTTCCTCTTCTCTCGGACCCTCCCCCTCAAAAGGGAGGGTTTCTTTTTGTCTCCATGGCGAAAGAAAATTTCATCATACTCTTGCTTGCGGCGCAAAGTTTCGTCGTGGGCTAACCGCCTGGACTTGACATAATCTTGTATGCTATCGCCTGGTATACGGTATACCACAAGAGTGTAACTGTCGGTGTGCACAGGCATTTTTGGGCAGTTTTGACTAGTCCAGACTGTTAGTATACGCGCGGCGTTTTTCAGTAAGTTTCGCAAAAGTCTGGCTAGCACTCACGTTCCGAGACACATTATGTCAACTAGAACGCATATTCTAATATTATGGTATACGGTATACCACAGGAGTGTAACTGTCGGTACATATAGGCATTTTTTAGGCTATGGTCCGTTAGGGTCCCGTTTCGGAACGCGACCATGATTTCCTGCTCCGCATGTGCCGGAACAGGATCCTAAAGCGTATAACTGTCATCAGGCATCAGCATTTTTTAGTAAGTTCGCCACATATGTTCCGTAATGGTTCCATTCCGGTATCTGCTTTATTATATTATCAGCAGCCATCTACAAGCCACTTGACAAGATCAGCTAATTATGGTATAGTATAGTTGGTAATAAATACAACCATTCTCGTTCTGGGAAGGAGCGCCATCATGTGGGAATGCATTGCGAGGAATATCGTCAAGAACTATCCGAGCGCCTCAAAAGACTTTCAGATCAAGCTGTTTTGTGCCGCGTTAGACTGTGATGTAGAGAGTGCCAGGTATTACTCGAAGACGCCTGGATACCTACTAAGTTGAAGGAGCAGGTTGCCGCTATCACAGTGCTGCTTGAAGCGCATCTAACACGCGCGTGTAATGAGGAATATTACACACGTGTTACTGAATTTTACAATTGGTTGCAAGGTATCTCGGAATAGTTAGCCGCTATGTCCCGTTCCGGGACGGAACATAGTTGAATTCTGTGAGTTAGCACACACTAACTTGCAGTGCTTAGCGGCTAACTATTCTATAGCAAGGAGGTACTATGGCTCCACCTAAACAAGGCGGACAAGGCAAGCTCAACAAAGATGGTAGTAGCGCACACTTTACTTTGTGGCGTACCAACGACGACGATGGCAGCAGTGAGCGCATTTCCTGGCAGCAATATGAAGATGGCTCCCAAAAGAACGTCCATCACACCAATCAAAAAGACAATTCCCACAGCAATGATGGACGTTGGCGCAAGCCATAAGGCAAGGGATGGTGGCCGTGGTAGTAGCGGCCTGGAGTAAGATTGTTATCATGTGCGGTCTGCATGTAGCAATCAGCAGTTTCCTTACACCGTGTCGAAAGATATATGGCTTTATGCCATATCAAGTCGGTGCATCCCTTCATTTGTATCATGTGTAGTAGCAAACGCCACAATATCCCTTGCGGGACGCGGTGGTAAGTCGCTCTCAATATGTGATGAGCATATTGGTGTCATTGACGGAGCGCCTGACAGCTAATTACTATAGTATTCTCGCGAGAGTACTCGATCTGGCCGCGTTAGCTTTTTGAAAATAAACCGTAACTGATAATAACTGATAGTTACGGTTTATTTTCAAAAAAGGAGCTAACAACATGCAAGAGTATGCGGTGGTTGTGGATGGAAAGACCATTTGGGTATCGGCTTATGACGCCCAACAAGCCTATCAACTTGTGGTTGAACAACTAGAGCGCGCGGCCCTCTTGTCGTTGTCTAACGTGGTAGTATACGAAACAAAACTGGTGCTGGCCGCGTTAGCTTTTTGAAAATAAACCGTAACTATCAGTTATTATCAGTTACGGTTTATTTTCAAATTGGACCATATTGTATTAGAGGCGCATCATGTTAGCCAAAGCGATTCTCATTTATGTTTTATGTGCACTCTTTGTCGTCATCGGTACACTAACGCTTATGGGCAGATTATAAGCCGAAGAGCACAAGCATGTAGAAGCCATGCGCGACGATGATTTGACTTATGTATGCGTACATCGTCAGCGATGGTGAAGTGCAAACTGAGAATTCCTGAAGGAGCTTATCAATGGCTAATCGTTCACTATCTACTATCGCACGTGAGATTCGTACTACCTGGCCCAATGTCGACTATGCGGCCAAACCCTATCTGGATGCCATGAGTACGCTGAACAGTATCAAGGATCCTTATCTTTGCGATACTGCCAGTAGTATTGTAGCATACTTTTTGAGCAATGCCAGTACCTGGCGCGGTGAGGACGCTAAACGCATCAAAAGCGAACTGAGAGGTATGCTGAAGTCTATGTGATCGCCTATGACGCTGGCGAGGAAACATACTGGAACGGGTCCCTAACGGAAACGTAATTGTTATGCAAGGAGTCTATCATGACCCTAGAAGAGCAATTGGCGGCACATCGTAAATGGCTAAATGCTGAAGCAGGTGGCACACGAGCTGAGCTTCAAGAAGCCCAGCTTCAGGGCGCTGAGCTTCAGGGCGCTGAGCTTCAAGACGCTGAGCTTCAAGGCGCTGAGCTTCGAGAAGCTAAGCTTCAAGGCGCTGAGCTTCAAGGCGCTAATCTTCGAGAAGCTAAGCTTCAAGGCGCTAATCTTCAAGGCGCTGAGCTTCAAGGCGCTAATCTTCGAGAAGCTAATCTTCAAGGCGCTGAGCTTCAAGGCGCTAATCTTCGAGAAGCTGAGCTTCAAGGCGCTAATCTTCAAGGCGCTGAGCTTCAAGGCGCTAATCTTCAAGAAGCTAATCTTCAAGGCGCTGAGCTTCAAGGCGCTAATCTTCGAGAAGCTAAGCTTCAAGGCGCTGAGCTTCAAGGCGCTGAGCTTCAAGAAGCTAAGCTTCAAGGCGCTGAGCTTCAAGGCGCTGAGCTTCAAGGCGCTAATCTTCAAGGCGCTGAGCTTCAAGACGCTAATCTTCGGGGAGCTAAGCTTCAGGGCGCTGATCTTCGGGGAGCTGATCTTTGGCGAGCTGATCTTTGGCGAGCTGATCTTCAGGGCGCTAAGCTTCAGGGCGCTAATCTTCAGGGCGCTGATCTTCGGGGAGCTAATCTTCAGGGCGCTGATCTTCGGGGAGCTGATCTTCAGGGCGCTAAGCTTCAGGGCGCTGATCTTCAGAACGCCGATTTTCAGGGCGCTGAGCTGGGGGATACCTGTTTATCGCCTGATCTACTCCGTTTTCAGCGCGAGTTTGTCGCGGAATGTCCAGCGGTTGCTGGTTATCGCATGGTCTATCGCGCCAAAACTAGTCAGTACGGTGGCAATATAATCTATGAGGTAGGTAAGCTATATGAGGCGCCCATCCTGTCTTTTAGTTGTGAAACAGCTTGCCATCCCGGCATCTATGCCGCTTCATGGCGTTGGATGCAAGCTAATATGTCTGGGGTTCCATTGGTCAAATGCCGGGTAGCAGATGGCGATTGGGTAATTACAGCTAAAGGCGCCATCCGCTGCGCTAAACTTGAAGTGTTAGACGACGTAGAGGAGTCTCATGCTGCTCAAACATCAACTGCCTAACCCGCGCAAACAGGACGCTGAGCCTGTTGACTATACTTATTTGCATTCTGCTAAGAAGTCAACAGGTACCGGCACGCGTCATGAACGACGCCTCCAATACAAGATTGGCAATGTGCCAGAATTACCAGAACGGGACTCGGTTGCTAAGCAACGTAAGTTACCTGCTCTCGAATAAAATTGCATAACGCATCAGGGGCGACATGGCGCCGCGCTTAGCATAGCTAAGAAATTGTAGGTTCGATTCCTATCTGATGCTATCAACATTACGTAAGCGTACCGCTCTCATAGCAGGCAGCGGGAGTCATTATGCCGCATATGTATACAGTTCTACAAAATGTCACTACGGGCGCTCTGCCTATTCTTTCCGAGCATAGTGCGTCAGTAACAATTCAGTTATTGATCGCACAGTATGAACGCCTAGGTATTGTACCTGACATACATGCTACATGGCAAGTAATTGAAACGCGCTCAATTCATAAAATCGCAGAGCTAGTAGGTACAGCAAGTGCGCGTTATGTCAAAGACAATGAGATTCATGCCTATGTTGCGGAGCGCGTACAGTTATTGGAAGAATAAAATGCAGATTCCCAATCTGATCAAGATTGATGGTATACCAGTAATCGTTAGATGGCTTTGTTATGGCCAGCGCCAGAAATCGAAAGGAAAATACCATGTCAGAAGCAAACGATCTTATCGAACGTCTCGAAAGAGCAACAGGCCAGAGAATTGACGCCAACGATGGTAATAATCTGGCGCTGGCCGGTTTGTTTGGTGCGATCTCGCGTATTATGGGAAAGTTGCCCGCGACTTATACAGAGCGCGATGACGTTGCCGCCGGTGTTCTCATTCATCATCAGATGACGCCAGAATACAAGCGAAAGCAAGAATCAAAAGCAATACTCATTGGCCTTTTGTCGCCAGATGATTTAGGTTATTTGCCAAGCAAAGAACCAGCTAACAAATCATTGGTGCTGACATGCCGCAAGACCGCCCGGCAGCACAATTCAATCGTTAGCGTATTGCCATATTATGTTGGCAAGTCAATGGCTATGCTAACCAAAATACAGAACTGTGCGCGGAATCATGAAACAGAGCTGTATCAAGCATTTTTGCGAGCTGTCAAAAAAGAGCGCGTAAGGAGAAAAGATGCAAACCGTGCTACTGCTAGCTAGGTTGCTTGCTAATTTGTTGGGCATGTCCTTTGAAGATGAATGGGCTTGTTGGTATGACTTGATTGCAGCGCCCAAGTACGTTTGTGAGCATCTAGATAAAAATCACGATTATCGTGTATTTAGTAACGACGGCATCATGGTTTATATCAGACTAAACGATCTTAGATAATCATTGGCGCTTGTGCTGGAACTGGCACACAGACTCGTCTTAAACACGAGTGTCGCGAGACATGCGGGTTCAAATCCCGCCAAGCGCATAGGTTTCCGTTACATATTAGCATCTAAGGAGTCTATCATGCCGTTCAAATTTTTGACACCTTGGGGTACTACACAATATAGTGGTGTAGAACTTGCATATCATTTGCCCGCGCCCGGCCAAAAGTGGTCGGAAGTCACCTGGGCGCCGGATATGCAAACTAGAGCAGATGGCTTAGATTGTGGCCCAGGGGGCTTGCACCTCATGAAAACTCTATCCGTCATATACGCGCCAATTCATTGGTGGCCCTGGTATGCACAACCCGTTGGTTTGGTGTTGGGAGAAAGCGCCGAAAAATTGCGCGTGCAAGGAGTACGTTTGCGACGTATTACAGCTAAGACTTTCTGGCGCATGATTAGATGCGGTTGGTGCTGGAGAGCTCATCTTGAGGGCGCTCAACTTCAGGGCGCTCAACTTCAGGGCGCTCAGCTTTGGGGCGCTCATCTTCAGGGCGCTCAACTTCAGGGCGCTCAGCTTTGGGGCGCTCATCTTGAGGGCGCTAATCTTGAGGGCGCTCAGCTTTGGGGCGCTCATCTTGAGGGCGCTCAACTTCAGGGCGCTCAGCTTTGGGGCGCTAATCTTGAGGGCGCTCAGCTTCAGGGCGCCAAATACAATAGATTTACCATTTGGCCGGATAGTTATCATATCAGAGGAGCCATCAATGAAGCTTAGTCTTGAGCAACTCGCTGTACCTACTAGATACGCTACGCTGGTCGCTGCGAACGTCACGCCGACAGCGGAAGGCTACGCGTTATCAGCCGTTAGACGGATTGCTTTCAAAGGAGTTCGTATGAAACAAGCATATTTTCTGACAGTGGATTGGTGCAAGAAGGGCCAGCGTGGCATATTTTGTGACACAAAAGGAAACGGTTTCCGCAAGAACGACGCAGCGCACACAGAAGATGAGATGAGCGCTATTCTTGGCGCTTTTAGCCTGATTCTTGCGCCAAAGTCGGAGCTATTTACCGTTGAGCAAGTGGCAAGATTCACTCGTTGGATTCCGTTGGCGGAGTATGCTTGCCAATTCGGTGTTGCGCTAGAGCCGCAATCCCCCCAAGCGTGGATGTTTCCGTTACATGACGGAACAAATTGGCATCTAATGAAGCTTAGCCTTGGTCAACTCGCTGTGGTCTATACAGTTGCTTTCATGCATTTCAAGCGCAGTGCTATGCGCGCGGCCAGACTCAACTATATCAATTGGAGGGTATCATGAACTTGCAAGAGCTGCTTAATGTGCTAGAAGCATACGGTCTGGTAACCGTAGCCAGTCCCGATGCGCGCGGTATTGTGCAATGGTATGCTCATAATGACTTTGGCGGCGCGTTTCAAATACGCACTGATGGCAAGATCGGACAGCAATATCCTAAGAATCCATACATACAGTGTACGGTCTGTGCGGATCGTATTTTCACACAGACTGAGTTTTTGGCATGGCTCAAGGAGTTTACATTATGAATAAGCAAGACAAGATTGCAGCGGGCGTTATTGGCAAGACGGGATGTCTGATGTTGTTATTACGCGTTTCTTTAGCGTTATGGTCTCTGTTGCTCCTTAGCACTATGTGCTGTGCCGGCACTGTGCCGTCTAGGTCCCGTTCCGGCATTGTGCCGTCCCGGAACGGGACTCTAACGGAACATAGTCGTGTCAGAATACTATAGGCGGGATGATCTTGCCCATGTATTCCTGCTCCGCTAGTGCCGTTTCCGGCACGGAAACATACAGAAGCAATCATGTGACAAAAGGCCCATATCATCTAATTGGTTAGGATAGTAGACTTTCGATCTACTCATCAGGGTTCGAAGCCCTGTATGGGCACTGCAAATATCAAAACTATAAGGAGCTAATCATGGCTGATATTCCAGAAGTTATCCTTGCAGAGCAATTCTTAGCGGATATGTTTGAAACAGCACATCCAGAACTGTGTCGTGGGATAGACAATGCGGATGCCTTTATTGCCGCGCTAGATCAAGCGGTTGCCAACAATGATAATGATGCAGATTATCTGCGTTATGGCCGTTACATTTTGAAAGATGGCATTGCCATCGAGTGCCACTCGATCAAGCAATGGGCAGTCGCACATAGCAATGTCACAGCGATTAAGGAGGAATATGTTAGCGATTACCTGATAAAAACCTATTTCATGAGCATTGATCTAACAGAAGGTAGAGGTCGTTATCCACGCACTTTCAAACTATAGTAAGTCTAGGCGGTATTGTTATCGCGGTATCGCAACCACATAGCATGAATACAGACGATGCGCTCATGGAACACGTTATGATAGTAGCGCAATTGAAAGCTAGCCTTGGAAAGTCTTAGAGAGGAGCGAAAAATGGAACTCCTATCCTTACTGCTAACCGAACCGGCAGTCGCAGCATATGTCTTGTTTGTGATTCTCTTATGCACGTTGCCATTATTGCTGCTGTTTGGGGCGTGTTCAGGAGATGAATAATGGAACTGCTTTTCGCGATTATCATCGAATTCTCCGAGATACCCCCGGCTTTAGCCGTGGGGAGGGATAGGAGTCTGGCCGTAGGCCGGAAATCCAGTTTGTGAATAGGGCAGACTTTACATACTTGAGGAAATATGCTATACTTCTACTATGAAACTGATTGCCCAAGTCAAGCTGCAACCGAATGAGGAACAAGCCCAATCGCTCAAAGAGACGGTTGAGCGGGCCAACGCTGCCGCCAACTTTGTCAGTGACATTGCCTGGCAGCAGCGGACGTTTCGCCAGTATGACTTGCACAAAATCGTCTACTACGATGTTCGCTCCAAGTTTGGCCTGTCGGCGCAAATGACCGTGCGTATCGTCGCTAAAGTCGCTGACGCTTACAAGCTGGACAAGAAAACAAAGCGCACGTTCAAGCCTCTGGGCAGCATCGCCTATGATGACCGCATACTGTCCTGGAACACAGAGAAGCGAATTGTCTCCCTGTGGACGCTCGGCGGTCGTGTCAAACTGACTTTCGTTGCCGGTGTGCGTCAGCTTGAGCTTCTGAAAACTCGTCATGGTGAAGCTGACTTGGTTTACCGCAACGGCGAGTTTTTCCTTTACCAGACTTGCGACGGTGACGAACCGCCAGCGGGCGACATTGACGGCTTTCTCGGCGTGGACATGGGCGTTGTCAATATCGCCGTTGATAGCGCTGGCGAAGTCTATCAAGGGAAGACAATCAAGGCCGTTCGTCACCGTCACCGCAAGCTGCGCTCTAAACTGCAAGCCAAAGGCACGAAGTCCAGCCGTCGCCGCTTGAAGAAACTCGCTGGCAAAGAACGGCGCTTCGCTACCTGGACGAATCACAACATCAGCAAGCGCATTGTCGAAAAGGCCAAATGCACCGGACAGGGTATTGCCATCGAAGAACTTGGTGGCATTCGTGACCGGATACAGGCTCGTAGGCCACAGAGAGCGACATTGCACAGTTGGGCCTTCTCCCAGCTTCGGGGCTTTATCGAATACAAGAGCAAGCTCGCCGGTATTCCAGTGGTTGCCGTTGACCCACGAAATACTTCCCGACTTTGCCCTTGTTGTGGATGTATTGATAAAGCCAATCGTAAAACTCAAGCGTCTTTCCTTTGTATAGTTTGCGGCCACTCTGGGCCAGCGGACTATATCGCTGCGGAGAATATCCGCAGGGCTGCCGTAACCCAGCCATACGTCTCGGATGCACAGACTATCGTGCAGCGCCAGGGACAAAGCCCCGGCTTTTAGGCATGGGGTTGTTTACTGCGTTTGTTATGGTAGCAATCGCGTCTGGAGGTTATAGGAAGTGAAATTCAATTGACACTAGCGGGTAACCATGCTATAATAATCGTAAAGGAGCTGTTTATGGATACTCTGTCAAGCACGCTATCTGATCCTGTTATCGCAGCAGTACTTGTTTTCATTGCGTTGGTCGGTATTTTCTCGTTAGGAGCTTTGGCATCAGGAGACAAATAAAACATGAAGATGATCCTTGGATTTTTGGGCAGTCTTGTCGGCATGTTAGCATTGGCGCTTGTGACAACTGCACTGTTGGCATTTCCGGTCATGTTGTTATGGAATGACCTGATAGTGAAACTATTTGAGCTGTCACAGATTAGTTTTGTGCAGGCTGCCGAACTGGTACTTTTATGTAATTTGCTATTCAAAAGCATTAGTCCAAGCAGCAAGCGCTAAGTAACATTTTTGCGCTCGTATAGTATGATAACATACTATAGTGGTCAATATGGGTTCGATTCCCATCGAGCGCAATTGATTGAAAAACTACAGCTAGGAGGCAAATAAAATGGGAACTAACTACTATCTATTACAAGATACTTGTCCATGTTGTCATCAGCCAAAAGAGCGCAAGCATATCGGTAAAGCATCAGGAGGCTGGTGCTTTGCGTTACATGTTTATCCAGATGAGGGGATTCATGATTTAGAGGCTTGGAAGCTGCTATGGCGCGGCGAGGCGCTTAGAGACGAGTATGATCGTCAGGTAACTGAGGAATTCATGCTCAATGTGATTACAGAACGTTGGGGCTATCAGTATAACTGGGATCAACCACCTTATGGCTATGATAGCTGGCAACAATTTCATGATCACAATTGCTCTGAGTTTGGACCTGATGGGTTAATAAGAAGCCGTATTGATGATGCTCATTGCATTTCTCATGGCGCCGGTACGTGGGATTCGATGGTAGGAGAATTTAGCTGATAAAGGAGAGCTTATCATGAGCCAATGGACTCACTATGTGCCGTTTCCGGCACGGAAACATAGTTGCGGGTTGTATTAGACTTGATGCGCTTTCTGCTAAGGACATCACGAACGTTATTGAAAACGCGTTTGGTTCGACGTGTAGCTATGATGATCCTGAAACGTTTTGGAATGTCTGTACTGTGCCATGCGGATCAGAGGGATCGGTACAGTATCATATTCGATATACTGGTCATGCTGCTTCTGTTTCGTGGGGTTTAGTAGCTATCTGGGGCGATTTGCGCGATTATGATAACTACAATGCCATTTACGAGTGGATCAAACAGGCGCTTGCTAAACTGCAAGAACAACATATTTGGGTGCGTCAGTGCAGCGTTGTGATCGAAGTTGAATATAGCCATCAATACTTGGTCTATCACGATCATGAATCCATAACGCTACTAGAAATCACATAGAGGAGGTCCATCATGGTGCTTATCATTGGACGCTGGTTCTGCGTGCTGTTGTTCCTTTCGAGTTCCTCGCGTGTACTGATCAAAAACGACACGGATGATAACTATGTTCCCGCGTCACCCGTCATTGGCTATGCAACAGAGCTAATGGCAGTAGAACACGGCGCTGACATTATAGGTGTCTATGCTTATCGTCCTGTGCCATCTGCCGAACCGCAACTATGGTGGTTTGGCGCCGCCAATGGCGTCTGGTATGAACCATTTCCGCCCGCACAAGGCTTGACATTGGCACAACCACATGTTACAATAGTAGGAGATAGCATTAGGATTTGCGGCTATCGCATGGGGTTATATGGTAAGCAAGCTCTATGCTGGCAACAAATAGGCGATGCGTGGACAAATGAGGTGCTGAGTGTGGCAGCGCGCTTGTTTGTGCCATTGCTAACAACCGAGTAACAGTTATAGCCAGGACAGTTGATGCATAAAGGTGGTGCAATTCCACACTGGCTATTTGAGTCGATCACATATAAGGAGCCAATCATGAAAACTAATCATTGGGGTATTGAGGTTGATAGTGACATACCCATTACAGGCGTGTATTCCGGCAATGACATCGTGTGGAAGTGTATGCCTTATGTCATTGATCCCAATTATGGTTGGTATTGTCCGTTTTGTGATAAGCTGCTAGATGGTTACAGCCCAGAAATTTGTGGCAATTGTAACACGACCATCAATTGGGAGCTCGTTGCTAATATATCATTACTCTATGGCGACTGGCGCCAAACGGAAGCTGGCCTATGGGAACCCGATCCCGATGGTAAATTTGCTGCGATCTACAACGCTGATGTTAACACACTACAAGTGGTGTATTCAATACGCTTAGCACGTGGACGACTATGTTCACCGTGCTATCCCGGACAGGTTGATGCGAGAGTAGCAGATACTCTTGAAAATGAGACTTATCTATATTTTGCACTGCCAGAAGCTTTGCTGATAAAGGAGCGATCATGAACCAGATCCATGTTCCTGCGCCTGTTGAGCAATTTGAGCATCGCGGTCATACTGTCAAAATTGTGCTAGATGATAGCCCAGAAAGTCCCCGCGAGTGGGGTAACTTGGGGCATATGGTATGCTGGCACTCACGCTATAACTTAGGCGATGAACAACCACGCTGTACGCCCGATGAGTGGTTTTGCAATCTGGCCTGTAAGACTGATGCTACAACGGAACGTAGTCTGAACTGGCTAGAGGAAAGGTATTACGATAGTCCGGATTATGAGACGCGCAGACAAAAAATCATTGCGCGCGCGCTTGACAAGGTTGTAATCTTGCCGCTATACCTATATGATCATGGTGGTATTACAATATCTGTTTGCGAGTTTGGTGATCTTTTTGATTCGGGACAAGTAGGCTATAGCTATGCTACCAAGGCCATGATACTAAAGGAATTGGGTGGTAAGTTGCTGACTAAGTGTAAACGGGAGCGGGCAAAAAAGATGTTGAGGGCCGAAGTTGCGGTCTATAATCAATATCTCATGGGCGATGTGTATGGTTATATCATTGAAGATCAAGATGACCATACGCTAGATGCATGTTGGGGCTTTTATGGTTTGGACTACTGTATCGAAGAGGCTAAGCTTGAAGTTGAAAGTCGCGAGTTGTTACTATGAAAGCAACTTATCATGTCACTATCACACTGGGTATCTTGCCGCAGACTATAACAGAGCGCGTTTTGCAACTGCCAACTGAAGCCATTGATGATTATGTCTATTTCAAAGAATGGGGACATACACGCGCGGACAGTTTGCGTTTAGCGGGCTACCTGGCGCATTGGTGGTTGCAGCCTATCGAGAAGGAAGGAGCATTATGATCAAGCTATTAGTGCTTCTACAACTGGCTCACGCATTACTCACACCCGCCACTAATCCAGCGGGATGTGGCGCATGGGGCTGTACCTTCGGTTTTGCAGATTGGGTGCTGATCTGGCATGTAGAAAATGGTATCCAATTGTTTCGCATGTTTGCACAAGGCTAAGCGTCACTTGACAAACTGCATCAACTGTGGTATAATAGCAGTATATGTAAGTAAGTAACTTAACAAGAGAAATGGGCCGAGGTTGGTTGGTTATCTTGCTATGAATTCCGACTGACACAAATTTGCCTACTATTATGCAGGATATAGTGTAATGGTAACACGAGTGTATTAATTCCAGGTCAATTCCTTGCTTGTAAAAGCCGATGTATCTGGATTATCTTGAGAACACTAATTGTAAGTTCGATTCTTGCTATCCTGCCTGCAATGCAGGAACATAGACGGGTCGTTTGCTAAGGGTTATCAATTATGATGAGGTGATGTTGGTTCGAGTCCAACGGTCTAGCAATGTGCCGTTTCCAGCACTGTTCCGTCCCATTTTTCCATTGCACGGCAGGGCAACATTATGTGCCGTTTGCGGCACGCAAACATACTGGAACGGGACAATAACGGAAACATATTGGTATATAGCGAGCCGATTTTAGAGGCTTATCCTATCCAAAAGTGCCTCTAATAGATCTTGCTCGCTTTTTTATCATCTCTAAGGGGGTCGTATGTATACTACTGTAGCAGGCAAAGTAAAGGAACGACGATCCAAAATGACGGTCAATAATGCTGGCGGCTTAGCATTCCAGATCAATGATTGGCAACGTCTGGATCGTTTCTTGATCATTGGTAGTTCTAGTGGCACGTATTATGTCGGCGCGCAAAAACTGACGCTGGAGAACGCCTTGGCGGTTGCCCGCTGCTTAGGCGAGCATGGACCGCGTGTTGTAGACCGCATTGTAGAAATCAGCGATCAAGGTCGTGCGCCAAGCAATGATCCTGCTTTGTTCGCATTGGCCATGGCGGCCAGCTATCAAGATGATCATACGCGCGCTTATGCTTTAGCTAAGCTGCCAAAAGTGGCGCGTACTGGCACACATCTATTTCATTTCGCCGCTTACGTTAATGCCATGCGCGGTTGGGGACGCAGTTTGCGTGGTAGCATTGCCAATTGGTATCAAGCAAAGGAGCTTGATACTTTAGCTTATCAGGCCGTCAAATATCAGCAACGCGATGGTTGGTCGCATCGTGATCTATTGCGGCTCTCGCATCCTAAGACGGATGATCCCGTGCGCAATGCGATCTATAAATGGATCGTGGACGGCGACACTTGCTCGCAGAGCTTTATTGACGGTTATACTAAAGCACAGCGAGCCGTAACAGAATCAGAGCTAATCAAACTGATTCTTGATTATAATCTAACGCGCGAAATGCTACCAACACAGTGGTTGAACTCACGCGCAGTTTGGGAAGCGCTATTGGCAAAGATGCCATTAGAGGCCATGGTGCGTAACTTGGGCAAGATGAGTCATATAGGTCTAGTGCTTGATAATGCTGAAGCTATTGTAACAGTTGTAGAGCGCCTGCATCAGCAAGCATATATCAAGCACTCACGTTTACATCCGCTTGCTATTCTGGAAGCATTGAAAGTTTATGGTCAAGGGCATGGCGAAAAGGGAAAACTAACATGGGCCGTGAATTCCGCTATCATACACGCCCTGGATGATGCTTTCTATTTAGCATTTGATAATGTAGCACCGACCAACAAATCTATTATGTTGGGGTTGGATGTCAGTAGTTCGATGTCAGCTTGTAGTGTACCTAATTCACCGCTATCTTGCGCTGAGGCAGCGGTGGTTATGGCGTTAGTTACTGCACGTCGTGAACCTCAGCATGTTCTCAAAGCGTTTTCGTCGCGCTTGGTAGATCCTAAGATCAATCCCGATGATCGCTTGGAAGATGCGCTGCGCAAGACACGTGCCATAATTTATGGCGGTACGGATTGCTCGTTGCTAACACAATATGCGTTGGCGCAGCAAGAGCATTTTGACGGTTTTGTAACCTACACGGACAGCGAAACCTGGATGGGTAGCATGCCGATTACCACACTGAATGCTTATCGGCGTGCTATCAATCCGACAGCTAAGCAAATTGTCGTGGGCATGACGGCAACAGAGGTGACAATTGCCGATCCCGCGGATCTGCTAGCAATGGATATCGCGGGCTTCGATACGGCTACGCCACAGGTGATCGGGGATTTTATCGCAGCATAGGATCATCATAGTCTGTTCAAAAGCGCCGGTAGCAATGCTGGCGCTTTTATTTTTGTTCTATCTGTTGACATTGGAGTATATTTATGCTATACTGTATGTAGTTCAGTTCATTCATCCATATCATAGGGAGACATTGACATGGCAACTTATAACATTGTATCTGTCATCGATCAGCTTAGGGCATCCGGTTCTACCTTACGTGATCTGGCAATGGCTTCTGAGGCCGTGTTGGTTGACAAATTGCATCAGATCGGCTATGATGATGAAGATATATTAGATTATCTTGAGAATATCGTATGTGATCTGGCCGCGGAGGAGGAATACCAATGAGAGCTATTACTTATTGGAATGCGATGCATGGAGCCGATGAGAAAGTTATTCAGTTAGAGAGGACTATTGCCATCGCCGATAGTTTGCAATGGGAAATACTTGGAAAGCAATTTCATCGCGATCTGGCACGGCGACGTAGACAATATCTATTATTTGTTGGTCGTTTAGCCGCGTATCTTGCTCGTGATCAAGAAGAGTGCTCAAAATGAGATATATGACGATTTTTAGAGCTATGGAAGCGGCGCATACAGAGGCACGCATGGTTGAGCGGAAACGAGAATGGGATGGTATTCATGCTCTTATCTATACCGCTATCGATTCAAGAGCGGTATCGTAGCGCGGGCGTATACGTCAATATCTTGCATTTAGAAATTGTGCACTGTCTATAATTGCTAAAGCAGATT
>Ga0209518_1000646_pt1 | contig 43268 bp, 44 predicted proteins | sample RifGroB1_FD_183993 | JGI IMG/M metagenome (GOLD analysis project Ga0209518, IMG submission 183993) | Groundwater microbial communities from Rifle, Colorado, USA - Groundwater B1 (SPAdes) (version 2) | ecosystem: Environmental > Aquatic > Deep subsurface > Groundwater | place: Rifle, Colorado...
CTAGAATGTAAAAAAACCAAGACTACTGTTTTACAGAGAGGTATTCTCAAAGATGATAATTATGATCATATAATATGCGCTAATAGTAGGGGAAGTTTTTTAGTTCCATCCTGACTGGAAGAGTTGTGTTATGTTTAATAAAAATTATATTATAGAAGATGAGTATTTAGTTAAGTATAAAGATTTAGATATTAATAATTTTTTTAAGAAAATAAACTCAAAATTATATAATTATAAAATAGATAATATTTTAATTTCTGATATTATTACTAAATTATGTAAAGATCTTAGTTTTGATCCTAGAATTATATTGACTAAACTACAAGTAGAACAGTCTTTATTGTTTTCAGAGATTACTCAAAATAAACTTGACTGGGCGATGGGTTTTGGAGTTCCAGATTCAGGATTTAAAAATGATAAATATAAAGGATTCTATAATCAAATTAAAGGAGCTATTCAAGGATTTAAAAACTATATAAACCAAGATCATATATATAATATAGGTAATAAGGTTAACAAGAGATGGATTGTTAGCGATGGGGAAATTGTTTGTAAAAACGTAGGCACTGCCACCCTTTATAAATATACCCCTTGGATTGGATATAGGGACTATAAAAATAAGAAGAGTCCTTTTGGAAATTTCTTATTTTATAAAATATGGAATCAATTTTTCGGAGATGAAGAAGAAATGAATACATGGAAAATAATATGTCCTCCAGATAACTACGATCATCTACTTGAAGGTAGTTTTGTAGTTACTGAAGATCTTAAAGAAATATCTAGTAGATTAGGTCTTGCTTTTACTAGAAATAATGAAAAAGTTTACATAGGAATTAAAGGCAAAATTACTGATAATTTAAAAAATAAACCTGTTATAATTAACAAAGAAAAAGATTGGAAAATTATATGCGATCCAGATAACTGGAAAAATCCTATTTTAACAGGAGGAGAGACTGTAAATATGGTAGGTAAAGTTGCTGATAGATTACAGTTATCTTTTACTAAAAATAAAGAAAACAAGAAAGTTTATTTAGGTTATAAAAAGGAGAAAAGTTTTAAGTTTCCCTTAGATCATTTTACAGATAAGGCATATGATTCAGATTCTGGAGTAGATTTTGCATGTCCTGTTGGAACTGAAGTTTATTCTCCATGTGATGGATATATAATTTATAGCGAATGGGGACATACTCCTTGGGGAACTATAAATTATCCAGGATTAGATACTCCTTATTCTATTCTTATCGAAATGAAGGATCCTATTATTTTTGAAGGAAAAGAATATTATTATGTGTGGATGACACATATGTCGAAGCTTGTTTATAATGTTCCAGATGGTGGATATAAAGAAATAAAACAAGGTGAATATTTAGGTAAAACTGGATTAGGAAATAGAAACTCACATCTTCATATGGGTATCTTGATAGATAGGGCTCAAAAAGATGGAGATTTTATGCCTCCAATAACAATGGAAAGATTTATGGGATTAACAAGAGGAAAATCTTATTAATTTTGATAGTAATTTATAAAAATAGAGTATAATATAGATGAAGTAATACAATTGTAATACATAGGATGGAATAGTGAAGACTAAAATTGTTCAGTTTAGAATAGAAGAGAGTCTTTTTGAAGAACTTAAAAATATTTGCGAAGATAGAAAAATAACCTTATCGAGTCTGATAAGGTTTATTTTATCTAGTTATATTAAAAAACAAAAAACAACTTATGAGGATTGAGGTCTATAAATGCCTATTCCAGATAGTTTTCCAATACCACCAGGATGGACTTCTCCAGATCCTGTTGTTGCGGGAAGTACTCCTATTAGAGCAGTACATATAAATGAAATAAGAGCCAATATAAATGCAATACCAACAAAACCACAAATAGAGGCTTTAATAAGTAGTTTTTCATCAGCTCAATATTTTGTATCTCAGGGATGGACAATTGGAGTATATCATCAAACAACAGGTATTTCTGATTATTTAATGGATTTTGATATTTTAGGAATTTCTATTGGATTTACTGGAATAACTGGTGGATCATCTTTTAATAATAGTCTTGTTATAGATTCAAATTATTGGCCTAATATATCAAGAAGGTTGTTTCAGCTTTTTCAAACAAGTGGAGCTTCTGAAAATGAGGCTAGATATCGTATTTGTGTTTTTGGGATTAAGCCTATTTCTGAGGGAGCACCTAATAATCCTGATTTATTAAGTAATGGGTTATTACATCAGGATATCTATGGATATGATCATGAAGGTAAAGCATACTATCAAAACGTATGGTATGATATGAAAAACAATATTTGGAACGGAGCTGGAAATTAATTAAAATAAGGAGAAATAGTATGAAAGTATATCGAGCAATGGATAAAGATACGGGAAAAGTGTTACATAATTTTTTCAACCTACCTGAATATATAGATGTTAGTAAAATGGTAGAGAAAACCTTGAAGGAAAAATTTAAAAATATTAATAATATTGATAATATAATAATAAAAGAAGATGTCCTTTGTGATAGCAATTGGGATAATATTATGATGTTAAAAGATAGAATTGAAGAGATAGAAAAGAAACTAAGCAAATAACATGAAAAACGTATTACTTTCTGGAGGACTTGGCTTTATTGGCTCCAATTTTATTCATTATTTAATGAACAATACTGACTGTAAAATAATGAATATTGATAAACAAACTTATGCTGGTAATCCTGATAATATCAAAGAATATGAAAATAATGATAGATTAATTAATATTAAAGCTGATATAAACGATATATTTGATTATGAAGATGAAATAGTTGATTTTAATCCAGATGTTGTAGTACATATGGCTGCTGAATCTCATGTTGACCGATCCATAGATAATCCGTGGCCTTTTATTCATTCTAATATTATAGGTACGTTTAAACTATTAGAATTTTGTAGAAAAAAAATTAACCCTAAAAAAATGATTATTTTTGAAACTGATGAGATTTATGGATCTGTAAAAAGTGGAGATTCTTATGAGACAGATAGATTAGAACCATCTTCAGTTTATTCTGCATCAAAAGCATCTACTGGTTTATTATCAAGAGCTTATAATGTAACTTATGGATTGCCAGTAATTACTGTTAGACCATGTAATAATTATGGTCAGTATCAGTATCCAGAAAAGTTAATTCCTCTTTTTATTACTAATTTATTAGAAGATAAAAAGGTTCCTGTATACGGAACTGGTGAAAATCAAAGAGAATGGCTTCATGTAGAAGATTGTTGTGATGCAATATGGTTTTTATGCAATAATGGAACTATTGGAAGAACTTATAATATTGGAACAGGATGTAGAGTTTCCAATATAGAAATAACTAAAAAAATATTAGAAATAATGAATAAAGGTGAAGATAGTATTGAATACGTTGAAGACAGAAAAGGACACGACTGGAGATATGCAATAAGTAGTTATCATATTAATAAACTTGGATGGTACTCTAAAATTGATTTTGAAGATGGTTTAAGAAAAACTATAGAATGGTATAGAAATAATAGGGAATGGTGGGTAAATCTGAAAAATAAATTATGATTAAAGTAATTCACGGAGAAGCCTATTTCAAACCAGAGGATAAACAAATTATTCTTGATCTCATGAAATCCCAGTGCTCTGCCATGAGATCTTCTTACCAAGCAATTCATAAACATCGTTTAGACCTCAATAATATCAGAAAATATGTAAAAAATAATTATTCTAGGTTTTTGAATGCAAGATATATTTATGACGCAGTTATGTTAGCCTTTAGTAACCCACATGAAAAAGTTTTATTTGGTGGTAAAAGATTATGGAAAAAATTACAAACAGGATCCATTACTAAACAGGACTGGATTCAGATAAGAAATAATCAACTTTATTCCAGAGGAGAAAGTAATAAAGATCATTTTGGAAATGCTAATATTCAATGCCAAAAATATGATATTTTAAAAGTTAATGACCCATCACAGAGAGGAAAATGGATCCAAGGCAAATTATTTATACCTGATAAGTTTAAAGATTTTGATCATACTTGCTACACAGTAAGACTAATTTACAAAAATGATAAGTTTCAGACTAAGATCTCATATGAAATAGACGATCCAGAAATTATAACCGCCAAGACTAATGGTATGATTGGAATAGATACTAATCCAGACGGAGTAGCTTTATCCGAGACCGACCAACATGGTAATTTACTCAAACATTTTTATATTAGAAAACAAAGGATCCAATACGCTCAAAAAGACAAAAGAGACTATGATACTCGACTACTTGCTAAGGAAGTAGTAGATTATGCTAAATCAGTTGGTAAAGACATAACATTAGAGAAGCTTAAATTTAAAACTAATGATAAAAATAAGAAAAAATCAAAGACCAAGAAAGCTAAAAAGTTTAACCGGATGAAATCCAATTTTAAACACAGAGGTATAATTATCTCTATCATAGCAAGATCTAAAAAGGACGGAGTACAAACTCATCTAAAAAACCCAGCCTTTACCTCAGTTCTTGGCAATCTAAAATATAGAAAAATGTACTCACTTAATAGTCACACAGCGGCAGCCCTAGTAATAGCTAGGCGAGGTCAAGGAGTTAAAGAAAAATTAAATTTTAAAATAAATAAAGTAAAGTCAAGAAAAACTAAAAAGAGTAAAACGATTTCAGAGAAGGGTCCGAAATTTAACCTTGAAGGAAGAGGTTTCAAGACTGTTATTACTCATAAGTCGATGAACTATCTAATGTTATTAGGTAAATCTATATTAGCTACGCTCACAGCGTCAGGTCTGGTTCCGGACCAACTATCCGGCATAGGTCCCAGTACAGGCGAAACTCCTGTAAGCGAATCCTACTCTATAACTGGTCGAGTGGGTGTTGATTTTCTAGATAAAAATCAGCCAGGAATTAGAAAGAGTTCCTTTTAAAAGACAGAAAAAATAAAAAGATAAACTTTTCTAAATTTAATAAACCAGGAGGAAATTAAAATGAATAAATCAAAGAGGATAAGTAAATGTTAAACAAAAAATTTGATGGTACTGATATATCGTATTGGTGTATAGATAGGTTTGAATTTTATCCAAGATGGTATCAAAGTTTATTTTTCAAAATGTTCATAGATAACAAAAATACATTTCTTAGATGGCCAAGACAGTCCGGGAAAACTAGTACTTTGCTTCATTTATCTGTTTTTATATTAGACAATGGCTTAAAGATTGTTAATAAAAATGATATTTTATCTAAAATTAAGAGATTTTTGGGATTCAAAGAAGAAATTACTTATGGTAATAATGATATTATAATTAGATATTTATCTCATAAATATGATGCTAGTAAATATAGTTTTGATAACATGTGTGATATTTTAAAGAGTAGTGATTATTATAAAAGTAAAATAGATAATGGAGATATAGTAATTAATGATCAAAGCCTGATAATATCTTTTGGTGATAAACATATAATTTTTGGAATTGCAAAAGATGAAGAAATAAAGGATTTTGATTATACTTTTTATGATGATATTTTCAATGATCGTTTTTATCATCATTATTTTGATTATATTAAAAAAAGTGAAATTAATATTTTCACAGGGATTGGACACTATTATAATAATATTATCAAATATGTCAATGATTTCAAAGAATTTCATGTAACATTAGAAATGACAGATCAATATGGGAAAGACAGATCAAAAATACTCAAAGAACAACTATCAGATAAATTTTATAGTATGGAATGTTTATGTAAATAGGAGATTAGATGATTGAAAATGTAGTTGTAAAAGACCTTAAAGTGATTCCAGATGATCGAGGATGCTTAGTTGAATGTCTCAGATCTGATGATCCGTTTTTCAAAAAATTTGGTCAGTTTTATTTCACATCTTGTTATCCTGGTATAATAAAAGCATGGCATTTACATAAAATACAGACGGATAATGTTGTATGCGTATCAGGAATGATGAAATTGGTTTTATGCGATGCTCGAGAAGGATCATCTACATATCAGGATATAGATGAGTATTTTATAGGTTATTTAAATCCTAAATTAATATCTATTCCTCCAGGGGTACTTCATGGATTCACACCAGTTGGGAATGAAATGTCTATTATGGCTAATTGTTCTAGTGAATTATATAATTATAAAAAACCTGATGAAATTAGAATAAGTGTAGATGACGAGAATAGACAGTTTATGGATTTAAAATTTACAATTTTGTATGATTGGAAGATTAAAAATAAATGATGGATCCAAAAGAAATAATAGAAGATCTAATCAAAAAAGACCGATGGAGATATTCACCAAGAGATAAATGGTTACAAGATAAAATTAGACTCAAAGAGAAAGATCTTTTTAATTTTTTGGAATCTTTTAACGATGAAGATATCACTCCTGTTGGTTATATTATTTGTCCATCATGTGATGAAAGATTGAAGTTGTACGAAGGAAAAAAAGAAAGAGATAGTTATGTATTAATTTTTGGTTGTGAAGAAATTATAAATTATGAATGTGATTTATGTTTTAATGAATGGGATATAAACGTAGATGATATAAGTGTTGAATATAGATTAAAAAAGGAATATAAGGATAGATTAGATAACGAGAAAATTGAATATACTGGATTTCCATGTATTTGGTTTCACGATAAAGAAATAGATAAAAATAATATTAAAAATTATAGAATATAACAGTCTATAAAAATTTTATACAAATCTGGTAAAGCTTATACAAAAAAGAGTATTATATGAAAAAGACCATAAAAAATTATTGTTTTACAGCTACTCAAGAAAACTTATCCGAGTTACATGAGTTAGCTATTAGATATGTTCGTCTTAAAAATGAAGTTTTCAGGTTTTATGGTTCTCTTGAAGGATTAAAGTATGTAAACTATACTAGAGATTTAAGAAATAATTGGTCTAGGTTGGGACTATTTAAAAGGTTTAATTTATTATCTAAATATAGTCAATGTGCTTTTGATGATGCTTTTGCTAATATCAGATCTAACTGGTCCAACTCTATTATAATGACCAAGAAAAATATAAATAAAAATCATAGATTCACTAAAGATGAAAAACATTATATGTTTTATCTTTTAAAAGCTAAAGATTTACTTTACAAAGCTATAACTTTTCAGGATTTTGATAAACCAGATCCATTTAAAGACATGGTTTTGGATCAAGATAGATTACATAAATATTTAAAATCCAGACTAAGAAAACATTTAGGATCTAAGCCACATCAATATAGTAATAGATCTTTCAGGATTGATAAAGATCTTTATAGATACTATACAGATGAAAAAGATAGACTATGGATAAATATATCAGGACTAACATCAGGAAAAAGAATTAGATTATTATTAACTTCTAAAATTAAGATAAATACTACTTTAATTGTAGTTTTAAAGGATAATTATATAAAAATTCATAGCCCATCTACTATAGAAATTAATAACAATGATAATATAGAAACAATATCGATAGATAAAGGTTTTAAAACAGTTATCACTTCATCAAATAATAATAAATATGGAGAAAACTTTAATGATTTATTAAAAATGGAATCAGATCGACTTAATGATAAAAATAAAAAGAGAAATAAATTAAGGTTTTTGTCAAAAAATAGCAAAGATTTTATAAAATCTATAAATATTAAGACCCATAATTTAGGACATAAAAAATATAATCATCAAAAAGAGATCCAAGATAATAAAATCAAAGAATTTGTAAACCAAAGTTTAAATAAATTTTTTAACCAGGAAAAACCTAAGATTCTCATAACTGAAGATCTAACTTGGCAAAGTAAGTTTAGATATAATAAGAGATCTAATAGACTTATGTCTTCCTGGGTTAAGGGTTATTTACAAGATCGTATAGATTTCAAGTGTATAGTGAACGGTGTTCATCAGGTTGTTGTAAATCCGGCTTATAGTTCGCGATTTTGTCATCTATGTGGGAGATTAGGTTCTCGTACAGGTGATAAATTTTATTGCACTCAGTGCGGGGTTCTAGATGCTGATTACAATGCCACTCGGAACCTACTTAGTAGACATACAGACAAAGAGATAACTTTTTATACATCGTATAAAAAAGTTAAGGAAATTTTATTAAGTAGATCATCTAAACAGACGGATGAGACTGCCCCATCCAATGATAGACTCTAGATATCTCAAGTAGAAGACATTTAGTCGTTTTAGACTACGGGATCACTCAGAGAGCGAATTACTTAAAAATGTATAGATTTTTGAGAGCAGGATTATATAATGAACGTACTTATCGCTTGTCCCACCTATTCTGGTAAAGATTACTGTTTAGATGAATATCTTAATTCTATATTAAGACAAAAACTATCAGGACATATATATTCGGTAATTATTATTGATAATAGTGAAGACAATGGAGAATATTATAATAAATTAAAAGAAAAAACCAAACAATATGATAATTTTTATTTAAAAAGAATAGAATATGATTACTTGGCTTCTACTAGAGAAAAAATATCAGATTCATATAATTCTATAAGAGATTTCTTTTTAGGATATGATTTTGATTATCTTTTATTATTAGAAGCTGATGTAATAATGCCAAGAGATAATTTTTTAGAGGAAATGATAGATTGTTTTATTAGTAATAATTTACAAATATTAAGTGGATTAGTTAAATTTAGAGAGGATATGTATTTCTTATATAGAAAGGAAAGAACTAGATGGAAAGATAGTGATAATCCTAATTTTAAGTATAGTATATATAGAGAGTATCCACCTGAAGATGAGTTAAGGTATATACTTAATAGAGAACTAGTGGAAGTTGGATCTACATCTTTTGGATGTTTATTAATAAATAAGATTATTTTAGAAAGAATAGATTTTAAATGGAAAAATGATTATCAAAACCATAGTGATTGTTTTTTCTTTATAGATTGTATAAAAAATAATATTAGGGTTATTTTAAAACCTGGATTAATTACTACTCACTTATTTGATAAAGATTGGACAAATAAAATAAAAAAACTATAAGGAATTAATGAAGATAAACGTTGTAGGGGCTGTCTATAATAAATCTAATGAAGTTAAATATGTTTTAGATGCTTTTATAAAACAGTCATTATCTAAAGAAGATTTTATGTTAATTATAGTAGATGATAAATCTACTGATAATACAGTTAATATAATAGAATCTTATATGAATAAATTAAATATAAAATTAATAAAAAATGATAATAATTTAGGACAAGGAGTTTCAAGGAATATAGGCCTTCAATATATAAATTCAGATATTGTATGTATTCAAGATTTTGATTGTATTCCAAATTATGAATATTTAGAAGAACATTATAATTTACATAATAAATCAGATTGTGATGTTGTTATAGGATATATGAATTTAGAAACTAGTTATTTTAATAATTCAAATATAGATGAAATAATGGAGATAGTTAATAAAAATAAAAACTCTAATGAATTTAATAAAATGCAAGATACAGTTAAATTAGATAGTTTTTTAAATTGCGTAACTAGAAATTTTTCAATAAAATCTAATTTTATTACTATTCCATTCTTTGATGAATCCTTTTCATACAAAAATGATTTATCTACAGGATTTGGATGGGAAGATCTTGAGATGGGTTATAGATTATATAAAAGAAATTTAAGAATAGTTTTTAGTGATAAAGCTTTTACTATTCATAAATCTCATAAATCTATTATTAATGATGTTATTAAATCATCATGTTCTATGAAGAATTTTGTGAAACTTTTAGACAAACATCCAGATATTTCTATAGTTGCTAAGGAATGGACATGTGATATATATTATAAAATTTTAGAATGGATAAATAGAGGTATTTATAAAGATAATAAAGAAGAAATATCTAATAATGTTTTAAATTCTGGCAAGAGTATTTATTTATTATCTAGTGAAGAATTATTGCCAATTTTAGTGTCAAAAAACATGAATAATTTTGATAATTTTATAATAGATAATTATAGTAAAGTTGCTTATTATTATTATAAGATATTAGGATTAAATTTTGTTTTATATGATAAAATTAAAGATAAGGATATTAATATAGTAGTTAAAGATATTAAAGATATATCTTATTCTAAAATATTAGAAAAGAAAACTATTGAAAGTAAGAGTGTTAGTAAAAGACTTAAGATATTAACTTACAGATGGCATTGTGCTCATCAATATGAATTATGGAAATTACCTCATGATTTTTATTTAATAGATGGACCTGGATCTATGGGATGGGATTATAATCAAAGGCCTTTAAGAGATAATTCTAGATATATTAAGTATAATAAATTAGAAGATATTAACTTTAATGACTATGATTTAATGATTTTTCATTTTGATGAAAATGTTTTATGTCACGAATTAAGTAATGGGATATTAGATAAAAATTGGGGTTATATATTTAAAGAGCTGTTTAATAAGTGTAACATTCCAAAGATTGCATTATGTCATGGAACTCCTCCTTTTTATGGTCAGTTTAAGTTCGATTATAAGAGAAAAGATTTATTAATGAAACCAATAGAAAAGGAAATACAAAAATATAAAGATTTTTTAGGAGATACTTTAGTAATAACTAATTCTAATAAATGTAGAGAAGAATGGGGATTTAATAATTCTAAAACAATATGGCATGGATTTGATCCTGCTGATTATCCTTCTTTAATTGATCCACAAAGGGATATAATTTATATTGCTAACTCTGTAAGACATCGTCCCTGGTATAGAGGATATGATCTATGGAAAGAAGTTGTTGATGGTATTGAAAATGATTATCTAGGCGCTAGAAACGAAGATAAAGAAAAATATTATTCTTTTGTTTCTAATTTCCCGAAAGTCAAAGAACCAGAAAAATTTGTAAATATGAATGATTATGCAAGAATAAAATTTAGTAATTATGTAGATCTTTTGAGAAATTATAAAATATTTTTTAATGCAACTTTAAGATCTCCAATGCCGAGATCAAGAGCAGAGGCTATGTTATGTGGATCTACTATTGTAACAACAAATTATCATGATGAAGATATGTGGATAGAAAATGAAGTGGATGGGTTTTATAGTAATGATCCAAAACAATTAAGAGAATATCTAGAATATTCATTAAAAAACGAAGATGAATGTTATAGAATAGGTCAAAAAGGTAGAAAAAAAGCTATGGAAGTTTTTAACCAAGATAGATATTTAAGAGAGTGGAAAGAAGTAATAAATAGTTTAATATAGAGGTATATATGAATATATTGGTTACGGGTGGATGTGGATATATTGGATCAGTATTATGTCTAGATCTTAAAAATAAAGGATATAATGTAGTTTCATTAGATACGGATTATTTTAATAATGAAAAATATTTAATAAATAATAAAATAAAAAATATAAAAAAAGATATAAGAGATATAAATAAAGAAGACTTAAAGGGAATAGATAGAGTTATACATTTAGCATATTTAAGTAATGATCCGTGTTGTGAGTATGATCCAGATGTTGTATGGGATATAAATTTATTAGGTAGTTTAAATATTGCAAAAATATCTAAAGATAATGGAATAAGACATTTTCTTTTTGCATCTTCAGCATCAATATATGGGTCTTCAGATGGAATAGTTGATGAAAACTGTAAGAATTTAAATCCTATTAGTAGATATGGGTTAAATAAGAAGATAACTGAAGAAGAATTAATGATGATGAACGATGATGATTTTAAAGTTACTTGTTTTAGACAAGGAACTGTTTATGGATTATCTTCAAGAATGAGATTTGATCTTATGGTAAATACAATGGTTCTTAGTGCTTTTAATAAAGGAGTTATAATAATAAACGATGCTTTTGCAAAGAGACCTAGTATATGTGTTAAAGATGTTTCAAGAGCCTATTGTGAATTAATTAGTAATGATCCAATTCCTGGAATATTTAATTTAGGTGGATATAATTTAAATGTTGCTAAGGTTGGTAAAAAAATAAAAAATAAAATAAAAGATTTAAATATGGAAGTTGAATTAAATATATTAAATAATAAAGAAAGTAAGGACAAAAGGTCTTATTTTATTGATTCTACTAAATTTTGTGATCTTTTTGATTTTAATTTTAAATATGATATAGAAGACTCAGTTGAAGAGATTTTAAATTTTTTAAAAAACTATAATAATCCTTTTGATCCTAAAGCAATAAATTCTATTACAAAAGATGCCTTATTTTCTCTTTTAAATAAAAAATTAAATAGGAGTCTTAGATGGATGGATTAGATTTTTCAGTTTCTGTATCTACATATAATAGGATAAATACTTTAAAAATATTTCTTGATTTTTGGAGTAATCAAACAATTCTACCTAGAGAAATATGCATAGGTATTGATGGATCGAATGATGATACTTTAAATTTTCTTAAAGATAAATGTTTATCATATCCTTTTAAAATTAAATTTAATTATTTTAATAGAATACAAAATTATTATGGTTTAGCTAGATGTCATAATTGGAATTTTAATAATTCAGAAGGTAGTTATATTTTAATAACAGATGACGATGCAGCTCCACATAAGAGGTTATTAGAACATCATATAGAGAAACATTTAGAGTATAAAAATAATATTATTGTGGTTGGTAATAGATCAACTTTTTTACCATATGAAATAGAAGATATTTATAATAAAAATGAATGGGAAAAATTAGAAATATCTATAGATAATCCAGATCATATTAATTGTATTTTTAATAATGTAAGTTTGAGAAGAGATTTTTTAATAGGGGTTGGGGGATATAATGAAAAATTGATTCATTATATGGATGCATTGGATTCTGATTTGGGTAGAAGAATAGTTGATAAATATGAAGTTAAGAAAGTTTTTTGTAAGAAATCTTTTACATCTAGATATACTCATCCTAATGATTTTCAGCCTTCCGAAACTAGAAAACTATAATTAAAGGAATGTTTAATGTTTTCAGTATCTGTTTCAACTTTTAATAGATTAAATACTATTAAAGTTTTCCTTAATGCATGGAGTAATCAATCAGTATTACCAAACGAGATTTGTATTGGGGTAGATGGATCTACGGATGGAACATATGAATATTTAGATAAAAATAAAAATAATTATCCCTTTTTGATTAAAATTAACTATTTTGAAAGGATTAAAAGCATACCGTTTGGTTTAGCTAGATGTCATAATAAAAATTTTGAGGAATCTGCATCAGAATATATATTAATAACAGATGATGATGCAATTCCGCATAAAAATCTCCTATATCATCATATTAATAATCATAAAATATTTAATAGAGATGTGATAGTAATAGGAAACCGTACATGGAAAGGAATAGAAGATGTTAATGAAATATATAATAATAATTTATGGAATGATTTAGAGATATCTGGAGAGTTACCATTAAATAGTGCATCATGTGTTTTTAATAATGTTAGCATTAAAAAGAATTATCTTTTAGGAGTAGGAGGATATAATGTTAATATGGTTCATTATAATGATGGACTAGATACGGATTTAGGAAGAAGATTAATAATAAAGTATAATTTAGATAGGGTGTTTTGCCTAAAAGCAATAACGGGTAGATATGTAGATATTAAAGATAATCAAATTTGGGATACTCATAAACTATAAGGAGTAACTATGTTATCATTAGATATTGGTGGAGGTCCTAATCCATTTAAAAATCGTAGTGAAGAATGGAAAGATTCTTTAAATATAGATATTCAAAATATTACAGAAGTTGATGTGGTTTGTGATGTTAGTAAAGGTCTTCCATTTTTAGATAATACAGTAGATAAAATAATAACTTGTCATTTTATAGAGCATATTGGTTTTAAAGAACAAAATTTTTTATTTAATGAGTGTTATAGAGTTTTAAAAAATGAAGGATTTATTCTTATAATTATGCCAGAGTTTGATATATGTATTAAGGAATATTTAAGATCTTGTTTCTGTGTTTCTTATAATTCATCAATATCAGATCCAAAATGTAATATATGTAATGGAAAGGCATCTATATCTAGACAAAGAGTTAAAGAATATATTTATGGAAATCAATGTTATCCTTATGATTATCATTTAAACATGATGACATCTGAAGAAGCTTTAATTAAAATGATAAATTCAGGATTTAAAAACATAAAAGTTGAACCAGGAGGAGGTCCATTAGTAGTTCATATTACTGGGTATAAATTATGAATATAGGATTATTAGGTGCTGGAAACTTAGCAAAAGAAGTTTGTACTTTTTTAGAAAATTTATCATTGTATGGAATACATGTAAAAGGGTTTTTTGATGATAATATCTTAGAAGATATTAAGATTGGTAATAATTTTTATCCTATTTTGGGAAAAATAAAAGATAGTATAGGTTTTTGTAAAAACGAAGAGTTAAAATTAATATGTAGTATAGGAGATACAATAATAAGGAGAAAGATTTTAAAAGATATTGATTATAGTTATTTTACATCTTATGTTTTTTCTAGTGGATCCTTAAACTATTCTCCTAGTGGTGTTTTTGTTATGAGTGGATCTAACTTTACATATAATATTTTATTAGATAGACATGTTTTAATTTATTCCGGATGTACGTTAACTCACAATAATAGAATTGAAGAAGGTACGGTAATATGTCCAGGGGTAACAATTTGTGGAGAGGTAATTATTGGAGAATATAGTTTTATAGGCGCTGGATCAGTTATATTACCAAATATAAAAATAGGGAATAATGTTTTAATTGGTGCAGGATCTGTTGTAACTAAGAATATACCAGATAATCAAATAGTTATGGGGAACCCTGCTAAATTTTATAAATGGAGGAGCGAAAATTGATTAGATTGGTTAAACCGGAAATTCCAGAATGGAAAGAGATAGAAGAATTTTATAATGATATTAGAAATACTGGAATGATATCAAATTTTTCAAAATATTGTAAAATACTAGAAGAAGAAATTAAGAACATTATAGGATGCAAGTATGCTATTGCGGTTAGTAGTTGTGATATAGGTCTTATATTATCTCTAAGCGCAATAAAAGAAAAAAGAGCTAAAGTTATTTTACCAAGCTTTACTTTTGTTTCTACTGCTAATTCTGTAATATGGAATAATTTAGAACCTATTTTTTGTGATATAGATCCAAATACTTTAACAATATGCCCTATTGAGGTAGAAAAGATAGTTAAAAACAATAATCCTGATGATTTAATAATTTTTGGGGTTCATGTTTTTGGGAATCCATGTGATGTTAGTTCTATTGATAAAATATCTAAAAAATACAATATTCCCGTAATATATGATTCTGCTCATGCTTTTGGTAGTTCTTATAATAATAAAATGTGTGGAAATTTTGGAGATGCTGAAGTTTTTTCGTTTAGTTGTACTAAGGTTATAACTTTTGGAGAGGGTGGTGTTATAACTACAAATAGAGAAGATGTTTATAATAAGCTTTTATATATGAGAAATTATGGGTTCAGTGGAAGCTATAATGCTAAGTATATTGGAATTAATGCTAAACTTTCTGAAATAAATGCAATAACTGGAATATTGAATCTTAAAAAATATAAAGAAAAAGTAAATAGAAGAATAGAAATAGTTAATCTATATAAAAAATATCTTAGTGGCATGGATATTGGTTTTCAATATATTAAAAAATATAATGTATGTAGTTATAAAGATTTTACTATTATTGCAGAAGATAAGAATAATTTAATTAAATATTTATCTGATAATAATATTGAAACAAGATCATATTTTTATCCTATACATAAAATGGAATCTTTTAAAAAATATAATGATTTATATCTCAAAAACACAGAGGATATTAGTAATAGAACAATTAGTCTCCCGGTTCACAACTTTATAACTAATGATGATGTTTATGAAGTTTGTGATAAAATTAAAGATTTTTCAAAAAATAGGAGATAAAATGATTAGGATAGATTTAGGATGTGGTAAATTTAAAAAAGATGGATATATTGGAGTAGACTGGAGTGATGATCAAGATGTAGATATAAAATGTGATTTATCTAAAGGAATTCCTTTTAAGGATAACGAGGTTGATGAAATATACACTAGTCATTTTTTAGAGCATATGAAAGATGATGATATGGTAGCTTTTATTATAAAAGAGATATCTAGAGTTCTTAAACCTAGTGGAAAATTAACAGTTATAGTTCCCTACTGGTCTTGCTGGGAAGCTCAAACTTTATGGGGTCATAAAGTATGGTTTAGTGAACATAGTTTTCAAACTTCTTATGATTTTGATAAATATTTTAATATAGATAAAATTGAATATATTTATAAAGAACCATGGAAAGATAAAACTTATGAAGAAAAAGAATATGCTAGAAATCACTATTTAAATGTAGTATTTGTAATTTCTGTTTATTTTACAAGGAAATAAAATGATATCTATAGTTTCTACAGTTTTTAACAAGAGTAAAAATGAAATAATACTTTGTTTAAAAGCATTATATAATCAAACATTATCAAAAGATCTTTTTGAAATAATATTAATTGATGATTTTTCTGATAATAATTCTATAGAGGTTGCTAAAAAATATATTAAAATTTTACCATTAAGGATTTATAAAACTGATAGAAATATAGGACAATGTGGTGCTAGAAATTTAGGAATAGAAAAATCTATAGGAGATATAGTATTAATAAAAGATATGGATGTAATTCCTAATAAATATTTTTTAGAGGAACATTTAAAAAGTCATGAAAAAAATGATATAGTTATAGGACCATGTCATTTAAAAACTAGAAATAATTTTATCATTTCGCAAGATGGGTCTAAGGTTTATAACGGTATAATAGAGGATGAAAATGTATTTAGACTAATTAATTATTATGAAAAAAATAAAGAGGAAATTTTAAAAGATTCAAGAGAACAAGATAATTATAATCTTAATAGTTATTTGAATTGTATAACTAGGAATTTTTCTATTAAAAGAAATTTAATTAAAGATCCATTTTTTAATGAAAATTTTTCTTATAAAAACTCATTAGGTACGGGATTTGGGTGGGAAGATCTAGAGATGGGTTATAGAATGTTTCTTAATAATTATAAAATACATTATAATTTATTTGCTTTTGTGGTTCATATATCGCATGATCCTATTTTAAATGAAGTATATAAACCAGGGGCATCTATGAAGAACTTTTATAAATTAATAATAAAACATCCTGGAATAATAAATGATTTTAGAGAATGGTTTATAAATACATATAATGCTATATATAATTGGTTTATAGATACAGTTAAATATTGTTATATTTATCCATATGTTAATTATGATAATATTTCTATTGATTTATTATGTGATAAAGTTTTTATTAAGAATGATAAAATGTTTCCAATATTATTAGAAAAAAATAATAAGTCTCAAGTAATAATTACAGATAAAAATAGTGATATAGTTACATATTATCAAAATTATTACAAGGATAAAGTTTTTATAGTTAATTTTGAGTTATTTTATGAAAACTATAAAGAATACGAGGATGATCTTTTAGAGGAGTTAAGAAAATTTTTATGTGCGGAATAGTTGGATTTTTTTACAGAAATAATAGATTATATAGTTCAGACGAGGAATATAATTTAATTAACTTAATGATGAAATCTATCAAGCATAGAGGACCTAATGATGAAGGTATATGTTATAACAAGAAAGGTGTTTTTGGAAATGTAAGATTATCTATTATAGATATAGAAAATGGAAAACAACCAATATATAATGAAGATAAAAAAATAGGAATAGTTTATAATGGAGAAATATATAATTATAAAGAAATTAAGAATAAAATAGAATTAAATCATACTTTTGAAACAAATACTGATACTGAAACAATTGTTCATTTTTATGAAGATAAGGGAATAGATTCTTTTAATGATTTTGAAGGTATGTTTTCTTTTATGCTATGGGATGAAAAAAATGAAAAATATTATTTAGTAAGAGATAAAGTTGGAATTAAACCACTCTATTATTATAAGGATAATGATGTTATTTTTTTCTCATCGGAAATAAAAACATTAATAAAAATATTAAATAATACAGAAATAGATCCAGTTGGATTGTATAAATATTTAGTATTTAGATATGTAACTGCTCCACATACAATATTTAAAAATATATATAAATTAGAACCAGGATGTTATTTAGATTTACAATCAGGAGAGGTTAAAAAATATAAGAGAGATATAAATGTAGAAATTAGTTCTAATATAGAAGAACAGCTTTATGAAATGATAAACAATTCAGTCAAGTCTCAATTAATGAGTGAAGTTCCCGTAGGGGTTTTTTTAAGTGGAGGAATAGATTCTAGTATTATATCTTATTTTATAAAAAAAACAGGATCAAGACTAAAAAGTTTTAATATAGGTTTTCCTGATGTTAACGAGTTTAAATACAGTAGAGATATGGCTAAATTTTGTAATTTAGACCATGTAGAAATCTTAATGACTAATAATGAGTTAATTGATTATATTCCAAAATTTATTGAATCTATAGATGAACCAGTATCTGATATAGCATGTATTCCTCTTTATAGGTTATGTGAAGAAGTAAAAAAACATGTAACTGTAGTATTATCAGGAGAAGGGGGAGATGAGATTTTTGGGGGCTACGGACAATATTCTTCAACTTTAAATAAATTTAATAATATAAGTAAAGAATCTTTTAATCTTTTTATGAAAAATAGTTCTTATTTTATGGATTCCAATAAATATTTTAAAAATATAAATATTGATTTTTTTGATTTATTTAAAGGTAGTAATTTATTAGATAGTATGATGCAATTTGATCAGAAAACATGGATTCCAGATAACTTAATGATGAAAGCCGATAAAATATTAATGCATCATTCTTTAGAGGGAAGATTTCCATTTTTAAATACAGAGATTATTTCTTTTATGAATAAATTAGGTAATGATTATAAAATAAAAAATGGAGAAACTAAAGTATTATTAAAGAGATTGATGAGTAAATATCTCCCTAGAGATATAGTATATAGACAAAAAATGGGATTTTCGGTTCCAGTTGGATTAGTATTGAATAGTATTAAAAACGAAATATTTGATCTTATGAGTAAAATAGATATTCCTTTTATTAATATTAATGAAATTAAAAAAGATATTAATGATTATTATTTAGGAAATGGGAAATGTTGGAAAATATGGAGTATATATGTTTTGTTAAAATATATGAATGAAGTCAAAACATGTAAGATTATTGTATAATATAAAGATGGAGGAAATTATGGATAAATTTTGCGGAATTCTTCTTTGTGGTGGCAAAGGTATTCGTCTTTTACCTTTAACCAAATATTATAATAAACATGAGCTTCCTGTTAAGGATAAACATATGTGCGAATATCCTTTACAAACATTAGTTAATATGGGTATCAAAGATATAATAGTAATAATAGATAGAGATGATGGATCTCGTATAATGCAAATATTAGGTAGTGGTAGTCAATATGGAGTTAATTTAACTTATAGAGTTCAGGATGAAGCTTCTGGAATTGCCGGAGCTCTTAAAATGTGTAGAAATTTTGTAGGTAGTAGACAGATGGTTGTAATATTAGGAGATAATATTTTTAGCGAAAATGAATTTACTGAAGTTCCGAAATTAGGAGATTGTTCAGGATGGGTAGCTCTCAAAGAAGTAGATGATCCTGAAAGGTTTGGAGTCCCAGTAATGGAAGAAGATAGAATAGTTGATGTTATAGAAAAACCATCTAATCCTCCTAATAATTATGCAGTGGTTGGAATATATTCTTATAAAAGCTGTGTTTTTGATATATTAGATATATTAAATCCATCAAATAGAAAAGAGTTAGAGATTAGCGATTTAAACTCGATATTAGCTAAGAAAAGAAGTTTGAAATATAGTATTGTTAAGGATTATTGGAGAGATGCGGGAACTTTGGAATCCTATATGAATACAAATAAATTCCTATTAAGTAAGGATGAGTAAATGAAAAGCATAACTGTTGTAATAGTAATGGATGATAATGAAAAATTTTTGGATTATTCTAAGAAAGTTTATAATGAACTAAAAGATGAATTTAATGTTTCTTTGTTTTTTGTAGGAGATATAAAAAAATATAATAAAGAAATATCTCAAATAGAAGGTTATTGTAGGGTAGTTTCTTTTTTTTCCAAGAAGGATTTTTATGAAAGATTGAAGTTAGTTTATGATGATATAGTTTCATATTATGTAATAGTATTAAATGATTTTAGTAAGGATATTAATTTTAATAAAATATATAAAATATTAAATGATGAAAAACCAGATTTTATATCTATTGGTGGAAATGATTTTATATCTAAAAAGAATTGTTTTAATTATTATGTAGAAAATAAAGGAAAAATAGATACTGAATTATTTGATTATATTATAAGTAATTGTTTAAATGAAATTGAGGAAAAAATAGTTAAAGTTGAAAAGAAAATAGTTAAGATTCCTGTTATAAAAAATACAGATACAATAATTATAGATGAAGTAATAGAAGTAATAGAAAGTAAAACAGTTGAAAAAGAAAAAATTGTAGATAATATTTATAAAAGTAAAATTATTTTTGGATTACCTAAATGGAACATAGGTTTTGTAAATACAATTGTAAACAATATGAAAACAGTAGATAATGATTTATATATTGTAATAATAGATGAAAATAAAAATATTTTGTTTAAAAACTTTAATAGTTCCAATTATTTGAAAGAAGATTATGATATATGTGTTGATCTTTTACCAGGAAAAGAAATATCTTCTTTAGTAAAATGTAATAAAAATATAGAATCTAACAATATAATAAAAACAACGGATGATCTTGTTATGTTTTTAAATAGATCATATAGGTTAATTTATTCTATAATTAATGAAAATAAAATTATTAGTTTAGGTACCAATATAAAGATAGATAGAAATATATATAAACCATTAACTAATAGAAGAGATATTAGACCATATCATGTTTTGTGTTATTATGATAAGAAATATAATCACTTAATAAATAGAATATTTAATGAAATGTGTTTAAGAGATGATAGGGTTAGGTTAATACTTTATTCTGATAATGATTATGTTAGTGGTATATCTAATACAATTAAATGGGAAAGTATATTAAATCCAACTTGTAATCATATATCTAGTATTTATGCATCATCATCTTGTTTTCTAAATTTATCAGATAGTGTTTTTCATGTATTAGAATCTATGGCGTGTGGTTGTCCTGTAGTTAGTATAGATGGTCCTTATATTGGATTAGTTTATAATGATGATAATTTAAAAATAAAAAAAGATGAAAACAAAATAAGAGAAGATATTTATCAATTTTTACAGGATAAGAATATATCTAAAGAATATATTAATAGAGGATTAAATACAATATCTGATTTAAAAATAATATTAAACGATAATAGATCTATTAATAGGTGATAAAATGGAAAGAGAAGAGATACAGAAAAGACTTATTATATTATATGATAAGAAGGATGAGTCTGATAAACATCTTAGAGAATGGATAATAGAAAGAGATATAGCTGATGGCTTATCTGGTATTGATCATAATAATAGAAATAAAGAACTTAACGATACAAATGGTTATGCTAGTTATTGGTTTTCAAGATATAATTCTATTTGTAAAACGATAGATTTTTATGAATCTGAAAATAGAAAGGTTGTCTAAAAATGGGAAGTTGGACTGATGGTTTAAATACTGATAGTGGATCTGAAACTTCTTTAAATGATTTAAATACTAATAGTCCATCTAGACCAGATCATGGATTTAGTTACACTAATCCTGATAGTGCAGGAACTAGAGATGGAAAATATATTGAAGATTCTTTAGATGAGAAGAAAAAAAGAAGATATCCTCCACCATCTAAAGATAGAAGAAGATCTGAAGATAGTGAACAACCTAATTTAAACCAGGAACTTACTCCTAATAGCTATGATGGCATTCCCGGAAGACCTGATTTTAATTTTTCCGGAATCGAACCTACAGCAGATTATTCAAGACCTAATGTAACTCCTCCTGGTGGAAACGATGCAACTTCTTATCCTGAAGGAATACATGAAGAAGATAGAGAATATTATCATTCTGGAATAAATTCTGGAAATAGGGTACATCCTTATGATGATGGTATTGGTAATTATAAAGATCTTACTATGAAAAATTTTGATATAGATTCACAAAAAAGAGAAGAAGAAATTAAAAATAAAGTAAGAACAATAACTCCATCATCTAGTATGTTATTACCTAATATATTTAAGAAATATGATAAAGTTAATGTAAAATTATCTGAAAAAATTCCTATTTATAGAAGTAAATGTAGACATGGATTAAGTATTTCAGATTGTGATGTTTGTGATAATAAGGCATTAGAGGAGCAGAGGAAAAGAGAAATTGATTATCAGAAAAAAAGTAACCCTGGAGTCATAGGAGACAATACAACGGATAAAGATGGTGGAATACCAGGAACTGATGGTGAAAATTATTCTTTAGCTCCAATAGGTAAAATAGATCATGATGCTTATGGGACTCCACTAGTTCCATCCGTTAATCCTAATTCTGGGCATGATGATAAAGTTAACTTAACTGATGATATTAGCTCGGATCCAAATAAAGAATCTGATTTCCTGAAAAAAGAGAGAGATAGTAATAAGGTGGTATATAGAAAAAGAAAAGTAGATGATAAAAATTATTTTATGGGATACAATTCCGGAGATAGTTATGGACAAGAGGGTACTGGGGAATTTATTGGAACACCAGGATGTCCTGCATTTTCAGGAATTGAGAATACTAATTCATTATCTCAAAGAGTTAAAATAGCTATGAATAAAGAAAATATAAGACCTCCTGAATTTCCTCTTGTTAGAGTAATATGGGAAGATGTAGTGGATATAGATAGAGTTTCTATGGATGAAGATTTTGAAGATAAAAGATTATGGAAATGTGAAACTGGTTATATGGTTAAAAGAAATAATGAATATATAATAATTGTAAGCGATTTTGATTTATCTGGTGGTGGAGATAACTACGGTACTTTAATTCCATTAGGTACTGTAGTTAATATAGAAGAATTGTAGTTTTTAGTATAATATAGTGATAAATTTTAAGGAGTATTTGATTATGTCTTATTTTATAAGAAGATTAAGAGATAAAAGAGTGGCAAGAATTATAAAATTAGCTAATAGAATTAAAAATGAATATACTGTTGGTACAGAAGTCGAGATTTTGGATAGAGATATATATGGTAAAATTTTAGAGAGTGATCCAGATAATGAGACAATAGTTGTTGAGTGGAAAAACGGAGATAGGATAGAATATAATTGGAATGAGATTTTGGATTATGAAATAGAGCCAAGATATATTCCAGAAAACGAAGATGAATTTTTAGAAGATGATGAATTTGATTATAGTAAAATACATGGTACTGAATATGAAACCCCTATCAAGAAAGAAAGAAGGGGAAGACCTAAAAAAGAAGATGAAAATTATGAAATAACTGAGGAGGATCTAAAAAAAGGTAAAACATTTATAGATAATAGCGGAGTGCAATGGATCATAAGAAAGATCTATCCAGATGGAGAAATAGTAGCTGAGATGAAAAGCTATCCGGGAATGTTTGATTATTTTGATCCTGCAGATGTTATTGGCTTTAAATCTAAATTAAGCGAAGAAGAACAAAAGTTATACGATACAAAAAGTATGGGTAAAAGAAGAGAAAGTAATATTCTTTTTGATAATATTAAACCACAAGAAGGAGAAACAAAAAGAGATGCAGTTGAAAGAGTTATCAGGGAAGATATAGAAATAAAAGAACAGGAAAAAAAGAGAAAACTAGGTAAGGACTATAGACCAAAAAGTAAAGGACAGAAAGAGAAAGATGTTGTTAGTGCTATTTCAGTGTGGAGAGATCCAAGAATAGATACATTAATGGATATTGTTAGTGAGGAAATACAAGAGTCTACTAAGGGAGTTAATATAGAAGAACCAACAAGTAATGAATGGAAAGATTTATACCCAGTGGGTAAAAAAGTCGAAAGAATAGGCGAAGGCGGAACTAATACAAAAATATTAGAAAATAGACCATGGATCGGAACTATTGTTGATAATAATCCAGAAAATGAAACAGTTAGTATAAAATGGGATAAAGCTTATGGAAAACATGAAGATTTAATAGGACAAGAGGTTACTTATAACGAACAAGAACTAGAAGATAATGATATTATGGTTAAAGACTTTATAGGTCTTAGAAGATTTCATACTGAGAATATGGAAAAACAGGATAAGAAATTAACTAAATGGACGTCAATGTTTTTAGATAAGTTTCCAGAAAGTATAGGAATGTTTTTAGAAGAATTTCCAGAATATGTAGAAGATAGATTTATACCTGTATGGAAAAGATATCAAGAGGAAAATCAGGAAATTGAGATATTAGATGATGAGGAAGATATGATTACTGCAAATAGTAAAAAAAGAATTAAGAAAGCATGGACTTCTCCTGAAAATAAATTTAGAATAGGAGATATGGTAGAAATGAGAGAGGATAACCCTTCTCTTCAACTAGAAAAAGGAGATGCTGGAGAAGTTATGGGTCATCCAGATACAGAGAGAGCTAAAGTTATGTTTGATTGGGTTAAAGATCAATCTAAAGAAGAAGATAGGGATCCTTATCCTATGTATATAAATGAAGAAGACTTAAAACTACATGTTAGATCGGCTATTAGGAGTTTTAGAAATATAAAAATAGGAGAAGAAGTTAAACATAAAATATATAAGAGTAGTGGTAAGGTTATAAGTAAGAGATTTGGTAGATATTTAGTTAAATGGAATAGCGGATACGAAAGAGTTGAAAATGGTAATGATTTAGTAACTAGATCTAAAATAGATGATATTATGAATAAAATAAATAAAAGAGCTAGTGAGTTATTAAATAATGAATAAATTTTTAAAACATGCACAGCTGAGAAAAATAAAAAAGTATGCGAGTGGGATATCAGTAGCGAGACCTAGCTTCTACAGTCCACTTTTTACGCCAACTTCACTACAATTACCTCGTGACCGGAAGAGTGTGAATTCGTGGTGTACTACAAAAAACACACCTATCTTAATGTATGATGGAAAAAACAAACCAATATATAATATACAACCAGGAGAAAAAGTAATTAGCGCTCAAGGTAATATCTGTGAAGTTCTAGTAGCTAGTAATCATGAAGTAAATAAAGAAATGGTTACCATTTATACTTATTTTGGAAATCTTGAACTCACCCATGATCATATATTATATGCTATTAGAAGGGATGATTATTATTGTCCCAGATTTGATAGCAAAACTGATAATAGAGTAAAATGTAAACCTGGTAAATATAAATATTGTAAAACAAGATTAAGTTGTAAAGATGGATCTAAATGTAAAGGAAAAGTAGTAGAAGTTTTAGCTGGAGAACTAGAAGAAAGAGATATAGTATTATTTCCAAAACTCAGAAAGAACGATAACATTATATCTAAAGAACTAGCTAAACTATTTGGATACTACCTATCCGAGGGTTGTTTCTACAAACATCCCAAAAAGAAATATGTTATATCTGTTAGCTTAGTATTTCATATCAATGAAAAATATTTAATTGATGATATAATTGATTGTTGTAAAAAACTAGGTTATGAATATACTATAAGATATGTAGATAATAGATGTCAGTTTGTTGTTAGAAATAAATCTTTTGCGGAACTATGCTTGAAATATTGTGGTCAGTACTCTTGGGAAAAGAAGCTTTCTGATTTTATTTTAGGTCTTCGAGAAGATTTACTATCTGAATTAGTTGGAACTTACATATCTGGTGACGGTTGCCAATCAAAAGATGGATGGGTAACTTTATCTACAGTTTCTAAAGATCTTGTAGACCAATTATATAATATCGTGTTTCCCAAAATAGGAATATTAACTAGTAATATTTCAGATAGAGAAGCCAGTATAAGAACGGGAAAAGATGGAAGGGTTCGCAATAGTAGAGAGCTTTATACATTAACCATAGGAAGAACTTACACTAAAGAACTTTCTAAATATTCCTTAAAAGTAAAAGAAGTAGTTCCCCAAACTGTTACTTTACAAAGAGAAGCTGTTGGCGCATATGTTTTAACACCTATCATTAAAATAGAAAAACGCCAATATAAAGGCACTGTATATAACATAGAAGTCGAAAATGATCATTCTTATATCGCTAACGGAATCGCGGTTAGAAACTGTCGTCATTTCTATGAGACCGAGCCATATCCAGCAACTTGTATTGATTTGTATTCTACATTACCAATTAATGGATATACTATAGAATGTGAAAATCCTTATATTGAAGATTTTTTTATTAGAATGTGTAAAGATCTAGATCTGTTAAATGTTTTAAGAGGAATTTCTTTAGAATATTGGAAAATTGGTGATGTTTTTCCAATGGGAGAGCTTGATGATGAGTTAGGAATTTGGAAAAGGTTTGTTCTTTTAAATCCAGATTTTGTAGATGTTAAAAGAAATCCATTAGCTGATCATCCAATAATAGAATTAATTCCTGATGAAGAGTTAAAGAAAATAGTATTTGAGAGAGAGCCTATTGATCTTTATAATTATTTTATGGATTATCTTCCTGATGTTATTAATGCTGTAAAAAAAGGATCAAATATTAGATTAGATTATACTTGTGTTAGTCATATAAGACACATGCCTAGCCCATATGGTGTTTATGGTACTCCTCTTTTAAAAAGAGTATTTAAAACATTAATGTATAGAGAAATGTTAAGAAGAGCTCAGTTTACAATTGCTGAAAGATATGTAATGCCTCTTAAAATATTTAAACTTGGAACTCAGGATGAGTTACCTGAACAGGGACAAATAGATGAAATGCAGGATAAGCTTACTGCATTAGTTAATGATCCATCTTTGGTTTTGGTTACACATGCTAGACTTAATGCTGATTGGCAGGGAATAAGTGGAAAAGCATTAATGTTAAATGCCGAATTTAATTTCATGGAAAAAGAATTATTAGCTGGTCTTGGAATTAATGCGGCTTTTTTACATGGAGAGGGACCTACTTATCAAACATCCAATATTGGTGGTATTGCATTATTTCAGAGATTAGAGAATTTTAGAAAGCAGTTAAAATATTGGGTAGAGGAAAAAATATTTAAACCTATTTGTGAATTACAAGGATTTTATGATCAAGATCCAGATACAGGGCAAGAAGTACTGATAGTTCCTAATTTTAAATGGGAACAGTTAAGATTTTTTGATGAATCTTCTAGACAAGGACAATTTTTAAACCTAAGAAATGCTCATATGTTATCTATTAAAACTTTACATGATTCTTATAAAATAGATACTGATATAGAAGCTAAAAATCTTGAAAACGAAAAAGGAACAATTTGGGAGAATGCTTTTGCAGGAACTGGTGCAACTGGAAGAGGACCTACAGCTGGAGCTGGTGCTGGAGGAGCAAGACCAGGAGCAGGAAGAGAAAACTTATCTGAAAAACAACCAACTGCTGAAGTTGGAGTAGAAAAAGATAAATTATCTTCCCCAGGTGCAGTAGAAGGTATTCCTCAAATTAACAATATAGCTCCTACTGCTTCACGAGAAGATATGGAAATACTTGAAAAATTTAATATAGAACTAGAAAAAATTATAAATGGTAAAATAAATCATAATGGATAATCTAATAAAATCTTTAGGTAATATTGATTTATCTAGTATCACAAGAGAAGAAGCTATAGATCTTTATAATTTAATAAATAAAACTGTTTATGAATCTTCTCAAAAGACAAATTGTGATATTATAGATCCTGTTTCTTTTCTATTAAGTAAAAAACCAAAGAATGATTTTTCTTTATGGAAAAAGAAAATATGGTCATCTAAAAATATGTCTATTTTATTTAAGAATAATATTATAAACTTAGAAGATAATATTATAAATGATTTAAATGTTATGGAAAAAAGTATTATTAACAAGTTAGATAATTTAGTTAGAAGTGATATAGGGTTAGATTTTATAAAAGAATTATTTATAGATGATTTTAAAAAATTTGAAAAAAATTTAAAAGAATCTTTGGGTTTGTATATACCATCTATTTATCTTCGTGGAAAAGAAATAGGAGAAAATTTATATTGTAAGGCTCATAATATTAAAGGTAATTTTAATCTTAAAATGGATAATATTGTTAAAGATGAAAAAGATCAAGATAATATCTCAAAAATAAATAAAAAATATCAAAATAGATCCAAAGATATAGTTAATCTTATGTATAATTTATACTGTAATAGGTTTATTAAAGATGCTTCTTTTGTTGATTTATCTAAAAAATTTAGGGAGTTATTATCTGATTTGATTAGAAATGATATATTACAGATATATTCTTTTTCTTCTCTTGTTAGATTAAAAATGAAAGGAATTAAGAAGGTTAAATGGTCTGTTTCTGGAAACATAGGATCCTGTAAGATATGTGATGATTATAGTAGGGGAAGTAAGATATTAGAAAAAGATAATAGAAAACTTAATATGGTGATAGTTAATGGAGATCCATGTTATTTAATAGATGATGTAATTTATTATGGTGGATACTTACCAAATAGTTCTTTTTCCCATAGTAAATGTAGATGTGGATATCAAGCAATTTTAGTTTAGTTTTTAGTATAATATACTAGAGAGGTTATTATGAGTAATTTTTATCATATTTATTACATTGATTATAGTACTGGTGTTGCTACAGATGTTTTTTATTCTAAAGATAAAGAAGATTGGGAAGAAAAAAGTTTTTCAGTTAGTTATTATTTTCCAGATAGACCTGATCCAAAAATAACACAGGGTGTTTTTGAGCCTGATGATTATTCAAAAGCAGAAGAAGTGGATAAATATACCTTCGAAGAATTTGTAAATCAAGAAGGATTTGATAAATTAGTATCTGAAGAAGATATAAGTATTACTGGCAAAAAAAGAAGATCTATTATAAAGCTAAACAATATTTTTACAGAAGATATTAGAGAAATAGATGATATAGTTAAGGAATCTATATCTGTTTTATCTAATTTAGATTATATTGACGAAGTTAAGAATATTTTAAATATCTTGAATAACTGGAACAACGTAGCTAGTTTACTTGATGAAGTTTTAGTTTCATTAAACTCATTAATTGAAAAATCAGTTGATGAAAACGAAATATCTATAATTAGTGAAGTTTTAGATCTATTATATATAGTAGAAGAAAAACGTAATGATGTTAATATGGTTTTTGCAAATAAAGATAATACTAGATTAAGGAAAAAATCAATGAATCCTTATGGATTAGATGAAAATATATTGGAGTCTGTTGAGAATTTCTATAGGGATAAAGGAATAGATATTTTCAAAGAATATTGGAAACCAAAAGCTTTTGATAATAGATTATTAGATGAAATGTATGATTATGTTAGCAGAAATATTAATTATGATATTTCTATGGATAAACTTAAAGACATATTGTTCGATATTTATGGATTGAAGTTTGCAAATAAGGAGAAAAAATCAATGATAAAGAAATCAAATAGTTCAATGCTTGATTTACAAGATGAATTAAAAAGAGAAGTTGAAACTACTGGTGGATTTAGTGTATCTGAAGGAACTCTCAAAGAAGATGATATTTTTAATGCTATTAGAGGATACTTAAACTTTACCAGTGAAGGACAGGGTATTATAGAAGATTTTGAAAAAGCTCAAGAAGAGAATGATAAAGAAACTATGTCTTATCTTTTAAATGAAAGTGCTTTTAATTATATGAACGAGATTGCTCCAGAGGGATATTATTTTGGATCTCATCCTGGAGATGGGGCAGATATTGGTTTTTGGGAAAATGGAGAAGAGAACGATAAAAATTATCCTGGAGAAGGATCAACAATGTATGCTAGTAAGTTAAGAAAAAGAATTAATAAATTATCAGAATGGAGTCCTGGATCTAAGCCAATTTATTACTATTATTGTATGAATTGTGATTATAAGGGAGAATCAAGAGATTGGTATAGTATGCCTGAAAGATGTCCAGATTGTGGAGAAGAAATAGGACATGCAACTGATTATGTTTCTAAAAAAGAGATTGAAAATTTATCTAGAAAATCATCTAAAATGAGAAAAAGATCTTTTAATGATCTGGAAAACTTAAAAAGTAAACTAAAAAGAAAAGCTTCAGGAGATATTAATTTAAAAGAATATTATTTAGAACTATCAGAGAAGCAGAGCGAAATTTATAATAATTTGATTAGTATTTTAAATCTAGTTGATAGCTTAGAGGCTATGGGGATTGTTATTTCTAATAAAAGAGAGATAAATAATATGGGATATGATTTTTATTGGGAAATGAATAAAATGTTAGAACATTTAGAAAACAATATAGAAAAGAATTTTAGTTATATAAATCGAGAAGATTTAGAAGAAGGATTTGATTATTAAAGGAGAAAGTTATGTTTTTAAAGTTTGCATCTTGTACTATGATTCCTCTTATTAAAGAAGGATTATTAGATTCTAATGATCATCATGATTTTAATTTTGAAAAAAGAGATGGAATGTATTATGTTCTAGTAAGAGCAGTATCTGCTGATGTTCCAAATGGTAATGGAGATTTATTTTCTGATGCAGAGTTAAAAAGATCTTATAGAACTTTTATAGGCAAAGGTGTATTTTTAAACCATGATAATCAGAATATAGAAAAACAAAGAGGAAAAATAGTAGATGCTAAACATATAGAAAAACCAGGAGATAATCATGTTTTATGCGTATTAGAAATAGATGAAATAGCATATTCAGATCTTGTAAGAGGTATCAAGGTAGGACATATTACAGATGTATCTATGGGATGCCAATGTGGATATTCTTTATGCTCTATTTGTGGTAATAAGGCTACTACCACATTAGAATATTGTGATCATATAAGGTTTCATAAAGCTGGTGTTTTTGGAACTGCTCAAGTTTATGAAGATAATAGAGATGTTGAATTTATAGAGCTTTCTTTTGTAACTACTGGTGCTGATTCAACTGCTAAAGTTATTGAGCAACTTAATTTACAAATACAGGATTTACAAGGTAAGTTAAACAAAATAGCTACTATAGAAATTGAAAAAGAAGAAACTATTTACAAAGAATCAAAATATGAACTATCTGATCCAGAAGGAGATTATAAGGTTACTTATGATAATGGTAATATAATTGGATATTATCAGGGTAAAGTTGTAAAGAACTGGCCTATTTCTTCCAGGGAGATGGGGACAAGAGATAAGAGAGAATTAACCCATAGAATGAGTGAATCAGTTTTAGGAGAATATCTTAATAAACTTAAAAGAATAAACAAAGGAGAAGATGAAGTAGGTTTTAAAGATGCAGAATTAAAGGAGTTAAAAAAGGCTATTTTAAGAGAAATGATTAAAAAGGGTATTGTTTCCGAGACCTTGGAAAATTTAATTAGTGATGAAATTGAAGCTATTAAAGATTATCAGAGGTCAATAGATCAAGAAGATTCCAATGAAATAAAATCAGATCTTAGTGAAATAGAAAACGATGAAAAAGATCATCTAGAGGAATTAAATAAAATGCATCAGGATACTGAAGGATATACTCCAAAACTACCAGAAAGACAATCCAAGATAAAAAAAGCAAGTGATGGTTTTATTGAAAATACAGGAAATAAACTAGAAGGTAATACAGAAGAAGTTAAAAATTATCTTAATAGTGTCAGTAATGACAAAATGTTTTATGATATAGTTGATGAGGTAGTTACTTTATTTTATATTCTTACAGAAATAAATCCAAAAGATATGGGATATTATAATAATATATTTAGGGATATTATAGGAGGATATGAATTAACAGATCTTGGTAAGGAAACTTCTAGTTTTCCGGAAGGTACTTTAGGAGTTAAATATGTTTTTGATGCTATGGATATTAAATCTGTACAAGAAGAAGTTAATTTATTTATTGAAGATGTTTTAGATATAAATTATAGTATTCAAGAAGAAGTAGATAGAGAAAAAGTGTTAGCTAGAAAAAAAAATAAATTCTTAAAAAGAAAATCTGAATCATCTTTTCCGGGAGGAATGACAGATCTTAATTCTCCTGGTAATTCTCCAACAATAGAACAAATAACTCAAGGAAGAACTGATTCTAGTAGTTATAGCGTTACAAACCAGGAAGAGTTCTCAAATAGTGGTCAAGAAGATAGGACAAATAGAATGTATAAAAGAAAACAAAGACAAAGAAGATGTATTGAACCTAAGGCTAATCTAAATAAAAAAGCTTCTTATATAACTACTCATGTATTTAAAAAATCAGAATTAGAACTTCCTGAGCCAATTCTTTCTAGTTATTATGAAAAAGGATGGTATAAAGATTTATTACATAGATCTATATTAAAAAAACTAAGACAAGAAGTTTATTCTAATAGAGTACATTTAAATGATTTTACAATATATAGAGTTTGGGAATCTCCAAAAGATGTAAGAGTAGATGTGTTAGAATGGGGAGGAAGAAACGAAGATGATATATTGTTTAGACAAAAAGATTATGGTAATTTAGATAAAAGAGCTAATTTAAAAATAAAATCTTATAGAAATAGATATGTTAATTTAGAACCAAAAACTGGAGATACAGTTTTATGTCCATTGGAAAACATGATGAGAACAAGATTATGTTCTACTTGTAATTATGCTGGTAATCCTACAACTTATAGTAAACAAGGTTTTGTAGAATGTCATTTTGATGAGGGCGACACCTGGTTATATAAAATAGCTAAGAAAAAAGATAAAGAACCAGAAGAAAATAAACCAAAAATGTTTTTAGTATCAACTTTAGATAATGAAGAGAAGATGTATTTAATGGGAGAATTTGTTGATATAAAAAATATTAAATATGATGATATAGAACAAGAGTTTGATAAGTTTGTTGATAAAGAATTGAAGAATAATAGAGAATTAGTGGAGATTGCTAGATTATATGGTTATAGTCCTATGTATGGATGAGTTTTTATTAAAAATTAGTAGAAAAATTTATTATTTTAGTATAATATAATGAAACACTATCGGAGGATTATTTATGAAAAGAATTAAAGTACAAGATAGAACTGTGAATAAAAAAGCATCTACAGGTCCTTATGATCGTCCACATCCATATAGAGATAGCGATTATGCAGATAATGATCTTGGAGATTCTGATGAACTTGGCGATTATGCTGAAAATGCAGTACTTACAGATGGTACTGAAGTTTTTGATGAAGCTCTTATGTCAGAAGAAGATTTTAGGGAAGCTAATCGAGAAGCAAGAAGAGAATCAGGTGGAAACTTATATTGGTCATGGTCTTCAGGTATGTATAATAGAGAGAGACCATCTTTGGATGAATTTGCTAAAAGGAAGATAGAAAGAATGAAAAGAATTGCTAGATTAAAAAGATTATCCAAGGAAGAAGATCCTAAGAGGGTTTCTGATTTAGTTGATCCTAATAAAGTTAGAGATAAATCTCAAATAGGTGGAATAGTTAGAAAACTTATGAAGGATAAAATGGGAGCTAATCCAGACATTATACCTTCTAAGGATATTTTACCTGAATCAAGATTAAGACAGAGAAGGTTAGCTAAAATTAGAGATATAATGAAAATAAAATCCTTGGAAAATAATTATGAATTGAGGGATAAAAAAATGAACCGAGCGACAAGAGAACTTAGATTAGCTAAAATTAAGAGAAATATTGAAAACAGATCAAAAATGAATAGATTATCTGATTTAGACTTTATGGTTGATAGGGTTGAAAGCGAAATAGATAATACTGAAAAGGTTTTAGAATCTATAGAAAGCGAAATACCATCTCTTGAGTCAAGCGTAGAATCAATGAGTGATTTAACTGCTAAAAGAAAACTAAATAGAGAGGTATATGCTTTAGAAAACAAATTAAAATCTTTTAAAAGATTAGCACTAAGACTTAAGAAACAGGCTGAAGATTTCAAATCTAGTCCAGATTCTTTTACAAGAAAAGATATGGGAGATTTTAAAGATAGGTCTAAAGTTTTATCTACCGAAACTGATAATATGAACAAATCAGTAGATACTATGAAAAAGACTTTTCCTGAGAAAAAAGAAGAGCCAAAAAAAGAAAATGATGATTTTAAGAAAACTGAAGATAAGAAAGAAGATCCAAGCAAAAAGAGTATGGATCTTAGCGATGAAGAGAAAAAAATTATTGATCTTGTGAGAAAAGATAAAGAAGTTAAAGATATTATTATGGAGCTAGTTGAAGATAAAAAGGGAGAACCTAAAAAGGAAGAAAAGAAAGAGGAACCTAAAAAAGATTTTCCTCCTAAAAAAGAGGAAGAAAAAGAAGATAAATTTGCAAGATTAGATCATAAAGCTGATGTTACGGAACAATATCAGTCAGCTTATCCTTATGATAAAAATCCTCAAGAAATAGTTACTAAAAAACAAAAACTACCTACTGATCCAGATCCAGTAGATATGCAGGTTCAATATAAATCTTCTGAACCAGATAAATATTATGAAAAAGAAACAGGACCTGGAGAGGATCAAAGAGAAGAAGGTTTTGACAGAAATAGAAAAGGATTAGGGAATGAAGTAGATAAGAAAAGATCAATAGGTCTAGAAGCTAAAACTAAAAAAATCGAGTTACTATTAGATCAAATGGTTTCTAAAAATATGATATCTAATGAAGCTCAATACAATAAACAGTTTGGGGAACTAATAGGAATGTCTAATGAAGATGTTGATAGTTTCGAGAAAACAATTTTAGGACTAGGTGGAAAATTTGGAAGTAGAAAAGTTTCTAAAATTGAGAACGAAGGAATAAAAAGACCTATAATGTTGACAGGCGAAGCCAAAGGAGATATTTTAGATAAGCTTGCAGGCTTAAGCTGGACAAATGAAAAAGAAGAAGCTAAAAAGAAAGCTGATGAAATACCTGAATAATTATTACCAGGATAATAAAGACTCTCGTTTAAAAGCGAGAGTTTTTTTATTTTAAAAAATTTTCAAAAAAATGGTAGAAAATGTGTAAACATCAGTATAATATAGATGAAGAACATATACCCCGCATGATATTTTTCAAAAATAATTTCAAAAATAAGTTTTTTATAATTGCTTAGGCAATATATTATAATAAAGGTAGGTGAAAATTTAATGGCAATTCAAGTGATGTATGAGGGAACACCTAGTGGTCTTTATAAGTTTGAGGATGGAGTAAACTTTGAAGCTGGTATGATAGCGATGCTTAAGGACGATGGATCTGGAGCTACTATTATAGGTCTATCAAACGGAACTAAGGTTTATGGTTTACTAGCTGATAGGAGAGGTTCTTCAGGAGCTCCTAGCAACTACAACCTATTAACTTTTTCTCAGGATGCTTCAGGTAATCCACTATTAGGTGACGAAAGCGCTTTTGGTCAGCCAGGATATGGTAATCCGTTGTCTTTAATCCCTTCGGGAACTATGAGAACAACTACTCTATTTCCAGACGAACCTACTGCGGCTAGAAGTTATACCACAGCTTATATTAGAGGCGGAGAGTTTTGGACAGATATTTTCCACGGTAACGGAACCTATTCAAGTCCAGTCGCTGCTTATACAGTAGGCGGAAATCTTTACAGCTCAGCTAATGGAGTTCTTACTCCCGATGCAGTTGTGAACGCGGTTTTAGTTGGCGTATGTACTAAAATACCTACAAGTAATTATTTATGGCTAGGTGTTAAACTAGTTAGTCATTAATTTAATTTTTATGAAACAGGAGGTGAAATAATGGAAAAGAACGCAATGACTGAAGAAATGAAAGGTCAAATAATTCAGGAAGCATTATCTACTGAAGAAGGTAGATTAGCTCTAGCTCAATCTATGGCTAATCCTATTCAGACTTCTTTACTATATCAATCTGTTGGTAGAAAATTGTTAGTTACTGATCCTATCCCACAGGGAGCTCTTCCAAGATATGAGAAAGATATTGATGTTCCAGCTACAGTTATATCTAAGAGAGGACAGGTTCCAGATGTTATTATAGAAGGAGAGGACTTTTTAGTCCCAACTTTTGAAATAGCTACTTATCCTCAAGTTAGACTTTCACAGATCAAGGCTAGAATGTTTAATATTATAGATAGAGCTCAGGTTAAAGCTAAAAACGAAATATCTATTAAAGAAGATACTGAAATTTTTAGAGCTATTGATGCAGCTGTCCCAGCTTCTGGAACAGATCCAATGTTTAACCATGTAATTAATTCAGTAGCTGCTGGTAGAGTACAGATAGCTGATCTTAATAGTGCATTTGCTAAGATAGAGAGACATAGATTAACTGTTAGTAAAGTTGTGATGAACTCACAAAGATTTGCTGATGTGAGAAACTTTGGATCTCCAACTTATGACTTTGTTACTCAGAGAGAGGTTCTTCTAACTGGAGTTTTTGGGAGACTATGGACATCTGATATTTTAATATCTAACATAGTTCCTGATAATAGTATCTATGTACTATCTCCAGCTGAATTTGTCGGAGTTATACCAGTAGTTCAGGAAATAACAGTTATACCTGCGGATAAACCATCTAGATTAAGATTAGGATGGGTTATCTTTGAACAGATAGGTATAGCGGTTGCTAACCCAAAAGGAATCGCCAAGATCGTAATTCAGTAAATACGATCTATTGTATTTTGTTTGAAAATCGGGGGAGATAATATCTCCCCCATAAATTTAACATCAGGAAGGAGAAATGTCAAATGGGAAAGTCTATTAAGAGAGTAGACGGGGATATTTTAATGTCAGATCCAACAGAAGAGAAAGTAAGACCAGTTAAAAAGGAGATTGAATCTTTACCAAAAGATAAAGAAACTAGCGATCTTACTGAAGAGATGATTAATAGTGTATGTATAGAAGAGGATTCAGTATTTGTACATAATATATCTAAAGGTACACTACATGTTGGTTTTGTTGATCCAAAAGATAAGCTCAAAGTATTAGAAATAGAACTTAATGATTACGTTTCAGTTTCTAAGAAACTTTTCAAAACATGTGAGCCTTTAAGAAAATGTTTAAAAAAGAATCTTATTACTATTATTTCTAAAGAAAGAGCAAAAAAACTAGATGATAGGAAAGCTTTAAGAGAAAAATCTAAAGAAGATAAAGATAAATCTCAAGAATCTACTACTCTTCCATATAAACAAGTTCTTAATTTAATAGATCAAAGTAATAATATTGAAGAGTTAGAAGAGTTAGCTGAAAACGAAACAAGAGATATTATTCTTAAAGCCATAGATGATAAGATAGATCAACTAGAAGGATTTGATTCAGAAGAATAATAATTTGTGAAGAACATCTAGAAGGAGATAGTAGATACTATCTCCTTTTTTGATTGAAAAGGTGAGATTTTTAGTATAATATAATGAATAACAATAAGGAGTTTTTTATGCCTCCAATCATATCTTTTACAGATAGTAATAATACTTCAATAACAAGTTTATCATTTGGTGGAATAGATGCCGGATCTACTTCTGATCCAATAGAGATTCATATATGGAATAATAAAGGTGGGACCCCAAATGTACCTAATACTACAAATACAAGAATAACCACAAAAACTTATAATGGTTTAGATACAGGAGATACAGTTCCTAATGGACAGGAAGTTGTCACTTATAAAATGATTCAGGTTAAAAACATATCATTATCTACTCCTGAAACTTTTTATACATCTATAGGAGGACCTGATAGTCATGCAATAGGTGCAAGTACATCTGAAATTATTGAGGGAGCATCTCCAGGTGGATTATGTGTATTACAAATTAGAGCAGAAATACCAACTAATGCAACATCTGGTAATATTCAATTTTTAATAAGAGTTTTATACCAATACGTATAAGGAGAAATATAAAATGGCGGCACCATTAATAACTTTTACAGATTCATCTTCGGCTACTTTATCTTCATTATCTTTTGGAACTGTTGATGCAGATTCAATATCTCCCGAAATAGATATTATGATATGGAATAATAAGGGAGGATTATCTACTGTATCGGATACTATATCTGCTACAATAACCACAAAAACTTATAATGGTTTAGATACAGGAGATACAGTTCCTAACGGACAAGAGATAGTTACTAATAAATCATTAGAGGTAAAAGTAACATCTTTGTCTGAAGTATCTTTTACAGCTATAGGGGGAGCAACAGTACATAGTATAGGTAGTAGTACGGGAGGATCAGGAATAATAGAAGGAGATATAGGGGGAAAATCATCTTTAATAACTACTAGGCTGAATATTCCAGCATCTGCTACATCTGGATTACAACAATTTTATACAAGAGTTTCTTATCTTTATGTCTAGAATAGAGGAGTTAGTTTATGCATTGGATAGTAGAGTATGATAATAATAAGATAGAAAGAGAAGTTTCAGAAAATAAAGAAATATCCTTTAACGATATATCTAAAAAAAATGTTAAAATTATATCTCTTGTAGGTAAAAAAGAAGTTTTTTATATAAACATCCCTTCAAGGTTAATTTACTTAAAAAATGGAATAAGGTCTAAAAGTTTATTTTTATCTGATATATGTGTTAATTTTTTAATATCTAATCATGAGGTATATCAATATAAAGAAGGATATACAGATTTAGTTTTTACTAGAAATAAAGGATTGGTATCATCTTATAATTCTGGTAATATTATTAGTTCTTATAACATTGGAGTTACATGGGGAGATTATGATATTCATGTAAAAGTGGATGGATCCTTTCCATATAATTCTTATTTATATTTCAAAGAAAAAGATAAAGTATTATATATGAATTCTTTATTAGAAGATTCAATAGGATGTACTTCTGTATATAAAGATATGGTAAGTACAATTACTATTAATAAGTAGGTGAATTTTGCCTCCTTTTCCAACTAGTGTTTATTTAGATTTGTCTTCAAATTCAACGATAAGACAAAATAATTATATTGATTTATTATCTGATGCTTTTATGAGAGCATTAGATCAAGATAATTTATTATCTCAAGTATATGTAACTCCTATTAAAGAAGACCTTCCAACTGAAGTTACAGTAACTAAGAGAAGTCAGTTGATTTGTTATGTAGAAATTAAACAAAATGATTATAATGATTTAGAAACTGATACAATAATTACTAAATTTTCTCAACTATTAACTGATGTAAATATAAAGAATTCATCTAAGCTTCTGACAGATGTATCTATAAGACAAACTAATAATGAAGATTTACTAACTGATACATCTATTACTTATTTCTCTCAATTATTATCAGAATCAATAATAAGACAAACAGGAATAGATGATTTATTAACTGATACAACTGTTAGAATAAGTGATATAGAAGAAGTATTAACCGATGTATTTGTAAAACTTTCATCAAAACTTTTGACAGATGTAAGTGTTAGAAGAGTTGATGAAGATGATCTTTTATCTGATGTTATAGTAAAGAAATTTTCACAATTGTTGTCAGATGTAGTAGTTAGACAGAGAGGATATGAAAACCTATTAACTACGACTATAATAACAAGAAGTAGTCTTAGAAACTTATTAAGTAATACGACTATTAATGCTTTTAGCGTTAAAGATTTAATAAGTAGGATGACAATAAAGCAAGTAAACTATAGTGATATAGTTGGAACTTTAACCATATATAAAAACTTTTTAGTTTCTTTATTAACTTCTTGTGTAATTAGAAGATCTAATTTTTATGCTATAATTACAGATGTTATTGTACCAACAAGAAAAAGCTCAGATGATGATATAGATCAATTTTTTAGAAATAGGCTAGATAGTAATGTTATTATATGGAATGAAAATGATCCACATATAGAAGATTTTGATATAGCTTTTGGGATAGCTAAAAATAAAGAATCATCAGATAGTTTCAAATATAAATACCTAAAGTTTAAATTTTAAGGAGTAGATTCATGTATTTTAATGATAAGGAACTAGTTATCTGGGAAAGATACAAAGATACTATAAACGATGAAGATGATTATAATGCACTTAGTAGTGCAATAGGAGATACCTTACAGGATGATAACTTGATCGGAGAATATAGGTTTATTATAGACGAAAACACAGGAAAAAGTATAGGAGTAGATATAAATAGAGATACTAGTGTATTTTTACAAGATGCTGTTAATTTGGGAATAACTGATAATGAATATATTGATAATAAATATATTGATAATAATATAGATGAAATATATAATGACTTGAAACAATATTTAGAAGATCAAATATTAATAGGATATGAAAATAATTTAAGAGATTATAGTACAGGAGATTATTATAAAAGAGCATTAAAAAGAAGATCTAAATTAAATATAAAATCATATGAAAATGAAAATATTATTGAATATCCAGAAGATAGAGGATTATATGTTCAAGAAACTATCAATACTATTGATAAAATAGATATAATGTTTCATAATATTAAAGAAAATAATAAAGTAGGAGAAGAAGATTTATATGATTTAGAATATAATTTAGAAATGTTGAAATTATTTTATAATAGATTAATTAATATGTTTGATAATAAGATAGTCGATTTAGAAGGAAAAAATAAATAATGTTTTATATATATCCAAATATAAATGATGTGAGATATAATAAAAGATTATCTGTACCAGAAGATGATATTACTATTATTAATAACAGTAATAAAGAAATAATATTAAAAAAAGAAATTGTTAGAAAAGGATATGAACTACAGATAGAAGATGATGAATCTTTATCTTTATTATTTTTAATTAGAGTTAATAACCTACAAGGTAAAAAACTATATGGAGCATTAACTGATTATGATGGAAATGGAATAGAAAATAAAAAAGTACAGTTATATAATATAGATAATAATTTAGTAAATGAAAACTATACTAGATCAGATGGTCTTTTTAAACTTTATATCCAAGATAGTTTTTATTATTTAAAAATTTGTGATATAATAGAAAATAAAATGTTGATTAAAATAAGGAATTATGAATAAACTATGGAAATAAAAAAATATACTAGAGGAAGTCAAGTAACCTTATGGCATAAATTTTTAATAAAAGGATCATTAATAGATCCTTTAAATCCTATTATAGATATAAGATATAATGGACAACCATATAGAATTATTGATCAATTAACTAGAATAGCTGTAGGATATTATTATTATAATATGGAATCCCTTGATATGGATGGCGGTATTTATGATATCTATTTTAAAGGAACTATAGACGGAAAAGATTATTCATATATGTATAGAATAGAAATAGTGGATAATATGGTTGTTTATGGTATTGGTCCAGAAAGTAAAAATATACCAAATACTAATAATATTCTTCCCTCAGATCCGATAAGTCGATTACGAATTGAACTTGGAGACGCTAGTATAGATCCAAGTAAGTGGGTTTTTTCAGATATCGAATTACAATTGTTTTTATCTGAAACTTTAGATGATATGAATGTTGCTCCTCCAAGAACTATTTATGTTTGGAGTGGCGTACCCGGATTGTGGATCCCAAACATTTTACTTGGATCTAAAGCAAGAGCGCTTCTTACCATGTCTATAAAAATTGCTGCCTCTCCGATATCATATAATGATAAAGGTGTGCAGATAAGTAAGTTGGCTCAGTTTAATAATTATAAATCACTTTATGAATCAATTTGGGCGATATATCGCGCAGAAAAGGATAGGATTAAAAGAACTAGTAATATGCCAGTTTCAGGATGGATCGTTTCCGCACAAAGTCCTTATCAAATTTTTCCTCCGTTGAGGGCGAGTGACCGCCGATTTTGGTAATGGTCATAAGGTTATTCAACATTTTGATTATTGATAATATCAGTAAAATATCAATACAGAGGAGATTAGAAAATAATATGAAATGTCTTCAGTGTGTAGAAGAGAATGGTTGTAGTGATGATTATAAAATAATTCATTATTCTCATTTAAGATATCATAATATGTCTTTAGTTGAATACAAGAAAAAATTTAATATAGAAAAAACTTTTGATCCAGAATATCAAAGTGAAGATAGGAGAAAACAAAGATCGGAAACACAAAAAAGAATATAAACAGGAGGATATATGTTCAAAATAATAGAAACCTATGAAATTATATCTCCAGAATCTGTAGAGGTTGGAGATGTAGAAGATTCTGGATTTGGGGAGACTTATGAACTAGATACTATGTATGAAGTTATTAGGTTTTTGGATGATAGAGGACCTTTTGAAACAGATTCTAGTTTTAGAGCAGGATTATGGTACACTAATTATGGAGATCAGGATTTTAGAACTGGTAGTTATGAAAATAAATCTTATCATTTAAGTGGATTTACTCCTGAACAAGAAAAAGAAATATTTGATGCATTAACAGGAAAAGAAGATATGGAACTTATTTTAGATAAGTATGAAAATGAGTATAATGAATATTATGATTCTAGTTATAACGAAATGGGAGAAAAGATAGCTAATTTTGAAAAGAGATCTGATTTAACAGGGTCAATAAGCTATGATAGTTTTATGGATGGAATTAATATTGCTGCAAATTTTACAAAACAGGCTTGTGATGCATTATACATATCTAGTAAATATGCTACAAAATTTTTGGATGAAAAAATAGTATGGGAAATGAGCGAGTATACTGCTCAAGATGTGTTAAAATGTTATAACAACTTGATAAATATTCAAATGATTTTAGCTGAGATATATATGTTTGAAAAATAAGATATAATGAATCCAAGAGGAGAATAGAATGGCTGTAGTTGGGAAATTTGGAATTTTATCTGAGGCTGTTAAAATAAAGAAATCTGATGGATCGGTAGTAGATCCTGCAGAAGAAACAACTTTACAATTAATATTAGATGCCATAAGCGAAAATAATGATTTATTGCAACAAATTTTAGATAAAATAAATATATGGGTAAATGGAGAAACTCCATTAACATTAGATAGGTTATTATATAATACTTATTATGAGTTTAATACAGGAACTACAAAAGTTTATAAGAATGGAATAAGGCAAAATGAAGGTATTGGTAATGATTATTTAGAAAATATAAATCATCAAAGTTTTACTTTTTCTGAGGAAAATTTAATTACGGATGTAATATTAGTGGATTATATCAAAGTATGAATATATTAGTTTTAAATACGGATCTAAATTCAGGATGTAGGTTTTATCGAGTTATACATCCTTTTAATCATTTAAGAGAGATAACTGGATGGAACATTGATATTGTAGATAGTAATATTATAG
>Ga0209518_1000649_pt1 | contig 43105 bp, 42 predicted proteins | sample RifGroB1_FD_183993 | JGI IMG/M metagenome (GOLD analysis project Ga0209518, IMG submission 183993) | Groundwater microbial communities from Rifle, Colorado, USA - Groundwater B1 (SPAdes) (version 2) | ecosystem: Environmental > Aquatic > Deep subsurface > Groundwater | place: Rifle, Colorado...
ATCGTCGAACAAGACGATACTCGATACTTGATACTTGATACTCGAGTTAATTACAAAAGTGCCTTTAAGGTTTTGGCGGCGGGCATTACCCTTTAATTCGACTTGCGACACGGTGGATTTAGTCTTTATCAAAAGGTCCGGAATAAACTTCCACCCCATTTGGGCTGCAACCTCCCTTCCAATCTCAACTGACTGGTTAAATCCCCTTGTGTTTTCTCGATACCAATAAAGCGGAATCGGGATCAAAACGTCCGCCTTGACAGGGTCGCACCCTGTCAACAAACGCCCGATAAATTTTTCCGATAATTCTTGACCAACCAAAGTTGAGTATTTATATTTTAAGGATAAAATTGCTTTACGAATAACCCCTTCATATTCCCAAATCGAAGTCAGTCCATCCAAACCCAATTTTTTTGCACATTTTGTATGAGAGAATCCGTCAATCGAAGCCTTCTCGCAATACGCACAAATTGGCTTGGCCGGTCTAACTTTTGCCAGACAATCGTCGCAAAGGTATTTTCCTTCTTTCCCACAACCAAGGCAGGTTTTGGGGAAAATTAAGTCAAGCAAACCCATTTAAATTAGATGAATAACCAATATAGAACTTTTTATTTTTTAGTTCGAGAATGTATGTATAAAACATTAATAGCTGTACCACTACGCTAAAGCTTCGCGGTACACACTCCTATATAACATTAATGTTTTTCTGTTCTAAAAAGAAGTGTGGTTTGCCACGCGTAGCTCCTGTGTTAACAGGAGCGGAGTGTGGAGACGGCGGGAATCGTGTGCACAGTATGAAATTCTCTGATATGCACTATCGAGTACCGACGTCGAAACGAACGAATGTGAGTGGAGACGGCGGGAATCGAACCCGCGTCCGAAAAACGTGATAACAAAACTTCTACAAGCTTATTTGGTTTTTAAATTTTCCTTGAACTTATCTAACCAACAAGAAATTTCAAGGTGAGATTTATTTGTCTTTTATTTAAACCTTTAAATCATTAAAGTTTAAACAGCATCTCGAATGGTTTACACCCAGTTGATCCGATCGAGAATCGGGTCATTGGACGCAACTTATGCGAACGCTTGCGCGTACATAGGTTGGGCTTGGAATAAATTCCTAGCTTTTATTTTTTACACCATAATGTTAAGACGTATGGTGCGAAGTCTGCTTGCCGTTTTGTCAAAGAGCTTCCCGTCGAAACCGATCGTCCCCCTGCGCCCTCCGAAACTTTAGTGAAGGAGGGGCGTTAAAATTGGGAGGGCTTCGGGGGATGCAATCCCCTTAGACCTTTTCCCGAAACTCCTTCTCTATATCCCTCTGAATATCGCGATTCTTCAAAGTATCCTTCTTTTCAAACTGCCGTTTAGGTTTGCCGAGCTCCAAATAGAGCTTGATTAAGCGACCCTTAGTATACACCCGGACAGGCACAATTTGCAACTTTTTCTGCTTCATTTTGGTGTGCAGAGAAAGTATCTCCTGGTGATGCAAAAGCAGTTTTCTGGTCCGCGTTGAATCATAATTTGCAACTCCTTGAGCGGGAATATTGGCATTCACTAAATATGCCTCATCGCCAATTATTTTGACAAACGACTGGGACAAATCCCCCCGGCCTTCACGGATCGATTTAGCCTCGGCGCCTTTCAAAGATAATCCGGCTTCCACCCCTTCGCCGGTAAGTTCGTATTCGAATCGTGCACGTTTATTGAAAAGCTTCATTCTAAAGCTATTTTAGCATTACTGGAGATGTTTTATATCTATTGAATAAAGTTTGTCCCCTGTCAGGAGAATTATTTTCTTGTCTGCTTCGGACACTATTAGATTGTTCGCGCCTCCGATTTGGTCATCAGAATACTGAGATTTATAGACGCCCTTTTTGTCCACTACAACCACTCTTTTCCCGGATCTATCCAGAAGATATAAATATTGGTTGTCTGCGTCGGCAAAGATTGCGTCAATTGTCCCAATCTCCGGAATAACGCCTTTCACCGAAAAATTTTGGGCGCTTCCCAAACTAAAATTAAAAATTCTTGAATTGGGGCGCAGTACATAAACAGATCCGTCAATTACCCATTGCCTGGAATTCGAAAAATCAACCTTTGTATCCACAGAAAGCCAGTTTTGCTTGTCTCCAAAAGTGTCTCCCGACCCTGCGTACCTATAAATAGCATTTCCACTTTTGTCCAAAACATACAGGTTTGCCGCAAAAGCTTTCACTAATGCTTCCCCCTCCCATGTCTTTTCAATAACCTTACTTTTTGTGTTGCCGATTTCGTAAATTCCGTCAGACGAAAGTATAAAAACCCGGTCTTCATACGAGGCTATGTCCTGCGCCTCATCAATTACTCCGGGGCCGGCAACAACCTTGCTCTTTTTGGTTGAAATTGCAACACCGACTATCCTTTTACCGGTCTTGTCCAAAATAAATATATTACCTCCCGAGCTTGAAATAGAATCCCCCTTAAATCCCGAGGAAAGAAGGCTCAAGTCCAAAAATAGCTGCGGGGGCGTTAAATATTCGCCTAATATCGACTCTCTGCTGTCATTAATTTTTTTTGCCAAGCTGTCAACTTTTGAGTCTTTGACGTTTAGTGCTCTTATTTGATCAAGTTTCAAAATACTGTCGCCAAAAAGTTCACGGGATTTATCCGGACTTACGCTTGCCAAACTTATTGCTTGATCGACCCCGTCTTGAGCCTCTCGAAGAATTCCCTGATACCTGGCCCTCACGTCATTAATTCGCTTTTGCCTGATACCAAAACCGATACTGACCGCAAGAATAATCAGGAGGGAAACGGCAACTGAAAATGTAAGTTTTTTACTTTGAGCGGTAACTTCATCCGTAACACCGTTTTTTATGTAAATGCGCCGTTCGGGAAGTCTTTCTACCAATCTGGAAAAAATCCCTTTTACCGATGTTTTTACGTTTTCAATGGGTCTTCCCACCACATCTTTTGGCGTTTCCAATTTTGAAACCACATTTTCCTCAAATTTTATGATCACCGCTCCGCAACTACCCTGATTTTTCTCTCCATGAACACTCGGTGCAAATACTTCCGAGGCTTCCTCCGGACCGACGCTCTGAAGACCTGCTCTGACGATACCCGCCGGAACAACTTCAAAAAATGACTTTGTTCCAAGCATTACCATATCCCCGCTTTTTGGAAACCCGGAGGCAGAAACTATATTCTCATTCTGACTTGCCAATATTGTTGCCAGTGAACCATTACGACATATAACAACCTGTCCGCCTCCCCCGGCAGATGAAAAAACGACATCACCGACAATGGCACACGCCACAATCTCAACTTCACCATAGCTATTTTTAAATTCAGAAATTACTTTCCCCGTAGCAGCGCTTAACGCTGAAAAAGGTTTTGCCTCGATGTTTCCAAAATATTCCTCATGCAGCCGGGCAATCAGTTCTCTTCCCGAGGTAATTGCTTCAACTCCGACTTCCCCCTTTTTTGTTGAAACAACCGCAAAAAGACGGCCTCTGGTTCTCACTTTTTCAGAATCCTCAGGAATAAAGTCGTGTACCTGCGACCAACCGGACTCATTTGGGGTTCCGGTCAACTTTGCGCTAATTAAATTTAACATCTTTTCTTAGAGAATGAGTACGGCGGCCAAAAATACAAAGATCGCAAAAAACAGATGGAAATAGCTAAGTGCTTTAACAAAATCCTCAAAACCCAATTGCAACGTGTCGGTCATGAGACGTACTTGCCTTACAACAACCCAAGAAAAAAACAAATACATTCCCAGTAAAATTAAGATAGCAATCTTTATTAACAGCCCAACCTGGATTCCGATTATGGGTATCATGTGTGTCCTCCTCTATGCTTTGTTTTCAAATCCCCCAAAACTTTTATAACCTTCTCCGGAAAGGGAACCAAATCGAATTGAAATTCGGAGACTTCAGCGGCTGTTTGAATAAAAACATCACCATAATTAAACAGAGTTCCAAAAACACCTGCCGTGGTATAGCTGACATCCTGAATCTTACTCAAACTCGCTTCGGAAACTCTTTTATCAATCAGGTTGTAAAAATCAACGTCTACCACTCTCTCGTTCGTCACAAAATATACATTAAAATACCAGCCTAAAAAACTCTCAAATGCATAGGCCATTGTTATCAAATACCAAACCATTATTAAAATAATTTGAGGGCCGGTTGGCAGAGAAGATAAAATTCCGAGAAGTTTTACCAGTTCCGGTACAACAATCATTATCACAGTAATTAGAATCCATTTGACGTTAACTACCGGGTGTTGCCTGAGAAAAAGAATAATTTTTTCTTCTTTTTCTCTTGTTTCAAAGCCGACATTTTCAGGGTGAAGGCTAAAGGACGAAAGGCGATGATGATAACGGCTCTGGAAAGGTGCGTGATAAGTCTCATTTTTCGGTTCTTTTTTAGAAACCTTTTGTTTGGGTTTTTCCGTTGCAATGAAGATGTCCGGCATTTGGCCTGATTATACCATTTACGGTTTACCGTTTCTCAACGTTAAAAAGTGGTCCGACAATTTGAATATTACTCGGCGCCCTAAGATTAAAATATGTTTTAAAATCCTGGCCGTCAAAACTTCTGCCGTTTAGGCTCACCGTTGTTGTTTTGCCACTGCCAAAATCGGCGCCAATTGAAACACTTGAAACACTGTCAAAAGGAGTAATTCCACGGCTCCCGAGCTCGCTTTTTACTCGGCTGGAATCCCACGTATCAACTCCGTCGGGATTTGGTTTATCAACCTGGGTTAGATGTTTCTGTGTCGAACCGTCTGACTTAGCAAGTAAAATAATATTTGCTATATCGGCAACTTCGCTGGGGGTTAGCCAGGCGGTTTTATTGTACGTGGCCCTACTTCCCCAATCACAGTAGAAAACCGGGGAATTTTTGTCGTATGCATTATTAAACAAATCCGAAAAACTGTTTATTGCCCCTGTTGAATCCTGAAGTCTTTTTGTCCAAGAGGTTGCATTCCAACCAATGTCTCCTGACGAGTAAACATAACCTCCATGAGTTGAGGAATACCAGGCTTTAATGGGAGACCCGCCATTTGTCATCACCACGCCTTTTGTAGCATCAACTGCAGCTTGCCAATTGCCGTCATTAAGCTCTTTTTTTACCACCTGGCACTTTTGAGACGGGCAAATTGTACCGGCGCCGTTGTTTGTATATGAAAGCGCATAACTTCTGGCCGCGATCGCCTGCGCCTTAAGGGCTTCCGGGTTCCAGCTTGTCGGCATTTCATATAAGTGTTTGAGGTAATCGTCAATGTTCCAAGTCTCGTTAAACGACTGCCCAAACTCGTTGGTGCCGGCCACGCGAATGTTGATTGATTGGTTGTAGCCCGTCGTATAGTCGGCGTTGTAATACGCTTTAAGAATACTCTGGGCATTTTGGCCCGCTTCGGCTCTGGCTTTTGCTCCAAACTGGTTTAACCCGATTCTGTTGGGAACACCAAATGAAAAAAATGCGTACGAAGGAGAAAAGCCCGGATCCTTAAAAGGATTTATGTCACTACTGCAACCGCCCTTCATGTTATAAGCGGATCTTGAAAGGCCTAAGGACTCAAGTTTGGCTGCAATAAAAGACGCTTGTTTTGCAGAAAGTGTGGCCAAATACGAATCAACCTTGGCAACTTCCGCCGCTAAAAATTTGGTTTTATCAGCGACTTCTTTTTGGGCAATGGCCAAGGCGTCCTTACTTTTTTGCAAACTCACCTCGTCTTTTTTGAGTTGGGTAAGACTGGCCACATATGCATCCATTGTTTTTCTGTCAGCGTCCACCGCCCTTTGCCTAAGGCTTATTTCCTGGAAAGCCTGCGAGGCAGTGTCAGAGAAAAGAAAAGGAGTAATCGGGTCATACAAACGCAAAAAAGTATATTGACCTTTAGCTTTCCTGTTAAAAATTTCCTGAGTAAAAGCCAGGTCTTCCTCCCTTTTTGCTATGTTCATTGTCAGTATCTTTAGTTGGTTAGAAAGCACCGTAACCCTTTTATTTATATCCGTAAGTTGTGATTGGAGATCGGCCAAATTTTTCTTATTTGCCTGTTGAGCCGGAAGGTATTTGTTTATTATGTTGGTCAACTGATCCGCGCAAATTTGTGCATCTGCCGCCGAAAAACCGGAGGGGTTTGTATTTTGACAATCGATCTCAGCTTGAACAAAGGTAAAAGAGTAAAAGAGTAAAAGGGTAAAAGTAACTATTAAGACAAGGGGTGAAAGTTTGATTTTTTGACACATTATGGTATAATTGTTCAAATTGGCACTAGCCACGACCTTCTTGCTTCGGCAGGAAGGGCAAAATAAAGAATTTAGCTATTTCTTTTACGACCTGCGCATAGTCTCCTTTGTCCAATTCCGCTAATTTGTTCCACATTCTTTGACTACTAAAAACTCTAATTTGGGACGTCATTGCTGAAACTGTTTTTCCAGACACGGAAATTGGAACGTAGTATTTATTATCTTTTAATTTGGTACTTAGCGGCACCCCTAAAAACATTTCCCTGTTAAACTTCTTTAATACAAGAACAGGTCTAACAAAATTTTCGTTTTTACCATCCTCCTCAAACCCAACATTAACTCCGACCGAAATCCACCAGATATCTCTTTCTCTAAACAGAGGTGGTTCGTCTTTTTTATAATGAGATTCTTTTTTCTTAACTATCCACCCATCAAAATCTTTTATGTAATCCGTCATATTTTTATTATACCAGCTCACTTCTTTCTCTTTTGACTAACTTGATCTAAAATGTTTAGGTGATGAAAAAAATATTATTAGGTACATTTTTATTTTTAATCATTTTTAATTTTAAAACAAATATTCTTCAGGCAGCAGCTGCCTGCCCCACCACAGCAATACAGTGCGGTGAATTAGACGCTAGCGGTGGTTGCCAAGCTCCTTGTTTGCGAATCGTGACTTCGGTAGGGGGGAAGGGACCATCTTGGTGTGCGTGTCAGAAGAAAAGCAATATCCCACCCGGATCAGTATCTTGTGGTGGAACATGCCAAATCTCGGTAGATTGTGCGTCTGGTTGCGCGTTTTGCCGGGCGGGCGGGCCCGGAACAGGACAAACCTGTCAAACATTAAATACGGCAACGCCAATTCCGTTCGCCGGCCTTTGCATTCCAACCGGAGGGACAGCGAATACGGGAATTGACACTGCCATAGGCTGTATCCCGATATTGAGTGATGACAACGGGGTTGCTTTTTACGGATTTATACTTAAGTGGGCAATTGGGATTGCGGGAGGAATTGCGTTTCTTTTGATAGTTTATGCGGGATTTATGGTTATGACTTCCTCTGGAAACCCGGACAGGCTAAAAGCAGGGCAGGAACTTCTAACTTCGGCAATCTCCGGCCTGATTCTTTTGGTTCTCTCTGTCTTTATATTGGATCTTATCGGAGTTAAGATATTAAGGTTGCCGGGACTTCTATAATGAAAATACCACCTGATACCAAGTGAAAAGTAAGGGTGAGGGTGCTAAAATGATTTAAGGTGAAGAAAAAAATAATCCTAAGTCTATTTCTATTTTTACTATCTTTCTCTTTTGTTCCCATAAATGTTTATGCCGGACCTGAATGTACCGATGCCGGTGGTACTTGTCGTGCGGCTAAAGTCTCATGTAACAACGGGGAAAGTAGTATCGGTCAAGTAGATTGTCCTGGGGTCGGAGCTGGAGGGCAAAAATGCTGTGTTCCAAACGAAATTAACCAAACCGTACCAAAATTTGGCGACATACAAGACAAAGCCGGGCTTCCGACACTTAGTACACTATCGGTAGGAAGTATAATCACAAAGATATTGCCCTACGTTTTTGGGGCCGTAGGTCTTCTTCTTTTGGTCTATTTGGTCCTGGGCGGTTTTCAGCTTATGGTGTCCAGGGGGGATCCCAAAGCCATCGCCTCGGCCCAGGTTAAAATTACAAATGCCCTAGTTGGATTTATTATTACACTTGTTTCCGGCGGGATAGTTATCATGTTGGGAAAAATTCTAGGTGTTGATGTTCTTTCCAATAGTATTTTCTAAACATGGACATTAACGATTCCTTTAAAACGCCATTTACAGATCTTACAAAAGTGTCAGGTCTTGTAACGACTTTTCTAAATATTGTCTTTATGCTTGCCGGTCTCATTCTCCTTTTCTTTTTCATCCTGGGCGGAATCAGAATGATAAGCTCTGCCGGAAGTGATGATGCCCAGGCGGCGGAAAACGCAAAAAAGACCATCACCAGCGCGGTAATCGGCTTTGTAGTTGTGTTTACTGCTTATTGGATAGTAAAATTGATTGGACAGATAACGGGAACTCAAACTTTCTTTCAATAAGCAATGCTTGGCCAGACAAAGCTCTGGTAAGCAAAGCTTGTTAGAATATCATGAAAAATTTTATAGCAGCAGTTAACGAAAACCCTTTTGGAACCATTACGCCTCCCACAGGATTAGCAAAATATAGCACAACTCCCGAGACTGCTATCGGACAACTTCTTAATATCACTCTTAAAACACTTATCGTAGGGGCTGGGGTATATGCGCTTTTTAATTTGGTTCTGGCCGGATACGCATTCATGTCGGCGGGCGATGATGCCAAAAAAGTTGCCGGGGCGTGGGCAAAAATCTCACAAACCCTGATGGGTCTGGCCTTTGCCGCAGGTGCTTTTGTACTAGCGGCAATCTTCGGACAGCTTATATTCGGCAAATGGGACTTTATTCTTAATCCGAAAATTCCAATATCGGGCAGTGTCACGCCAGTTCCTACGCCGTATTGACGTTAATGAAAAACCTTATTGCAGATCTCAATTTCGGTACTCTTAGGGGTTTTGGGCCACTGGGGCTCGAGAACAAGCAATCGTCTGACGCGATGGGAATATTTTCAAACTTTATCTCTTCGGCAATAGGACTTATAACCATTATTGCCATAATATGGTTTGTTTTTATTTTTATCACCGGAGCAATCGGAATTATATCCTCAGGTGGAGACAAAGGGGCAATGGAAAGTGCCAGAAAAAAGATAACGTCGGGTTTAATCGGGCTCGTTGTTGTAGTCGCCGGGATATTCGTCGTCAAACTCATTGGACTTTTAATAGGAATTCCCAATATTCTAAATATCGGGCAGCTTTTTACTGAGATTGCCCCCTCACCCGCACCACCATGACCAACCTACTTGCACAAAGCCCAATTGGAAACCCGGCACTAGGACCAACCCTTCAGGGGTTTTTGGGTTTACCCAACGACGGAACCGCGTTTTTCTCAAACCTTCTCCCCCGGGTAACAGCCTTGGCCTTCATAATTGGAGTCTTAATTTTTTTCTTTATGTTTATTTGGGGGGCAATCACCTGGATTTCTTCAGGCGGAGACAAGCAAGCATTGGAAAGCGCGCGCGGAAGAATCACGAGCGCATTGACGGGTTTGGTTGTGCTTTTTGTAGCTCTGGCAATAATTAAGTTTGTTGAAAGGTTTTTTGGTATCAGCATATTGACACTTGACTTTGATCCGTTAATGATCCAATAATAAAATTGTCAAATGAAGAACCTACTTGCCGATACAATCGATCTCAAGCCGCCGAGTGGTAACGCTTTTGCACCTTTGGGTGATTTAACAATTCCGGAAATTGTCGCTGCTTTCATCAGATTAACCGTTGTTGTTGCGGCAATAATCTTCTTTTTCATTTTAGTCATAGGCGGGATAAGATGGATTGCTTCAGGTGGAGACAAAGCCCAGACCGAAACAGCCAGAGCCCAGATTACCTCTGCCCTTATCGGCCTGGTAATTGTTTTTGCCGCTTGGGCAATTGTTGCTCTAATCAACACATTCTTCGGCATTAACATCTTCTCGCTTGTACTTCCTACCGTTTAATACTTAAACCGCCTTGATCAAACTTGTACGCTGGTATAGTATGGTGTTTGTATGGCCACACCTGCACCAATTTCTGCACTTGGAGATCTTTTTGGGAACGCAGTTTCTGCCATTATTGCTCTTGCCGGCATTGCCCTTTTTATTATGCTTCTAACCGGTGGCGTAGGATATATAACCTCCGGGGGGGAGCCTAAAGCCGTTGAGGGAGCAAAAAATAAAATTACTTATGCCATCGGGGGACTTCTTCTTATCCTCGTTTCATATCTTATTCTGGTGGTAATTGAAGCCGTCACGGGAGCTCCCGTTACTGAATTCCATATCGTTGTTCCAACACCATAGCTTTTAATGAAACACTTCCTGCCTATCATTTTCTCCACAATCATTATCGGTTTCTCTTTTTTTGCGGGTAGTCAGGTTTTTGCAGCCGACCCTGTTCCAAATCCCACAGTTGCATGCGACGACGTTAGGCCATCTGGCTTGTGGCCCCCGACCAACCCGGCCGATTGGTTTCAAAGCGAATTTCACTCTCTCCGCCCCTACCAGGCAAGCCCATGTAATGCCGCCGTGTCAGATACGGCCATTTTTTGCGGGGACACTTTGACTTTCAATGATAATATTGATGAAACTTTCGACCCCCCCTACCCATACCCCCCGTACGCGGGGTGTACCGAAATTTCCCCAGGGAATGTCCGTTGTAACTATTCTGACAATCGGAATGCAAATGTTAATATCGATCTTTCCGGAGCGGAGCTTCCAATAATGGGAAATACGGAAGATGTCATAAATTCTCAAAACCGAGACAGCGAAACCTTAAATGATGCGGCCAAGGTCAACGGATACGTCAGCTGGTATCTTAACGGAACTGTTAATCGGGCGGAATATCCACCTTTGGATGTGCGGCCCGATTGTATAGGAGAAACGACCCAAATAGCCGGGGTGTGTTTAAATACGCTTCCGGTTCTGGACACGTGTCTTTCTCCAAATCCTCTACCACTTCTACCGGATATCCCCAACCCACTTCTTACGGCCGACGGAACAATCTCATGTGGTGGCCTAAAAAGTTGTTGCGTTACCGATAACCGCTTTGCAGAGAAGACGGATATTCTGGACCGCGACAAACTTATTAATTATTCCGGCCCACTTAACAAACTACTTCCTCAGGAGGTTGGGCAACAGGAAAGATACAAGACGGTTCAAAACGCAAAAGTTACCCAACATGACCAAATTGTTGGGTGCACTTATGGAATACCTTTGTTGGGATTACAGTTGCTCAAAATTCCCGGCCCTTGTTATTACCCGGGTCTAGTGGGACATATCGCAGACATTCTTAAGGAAACGCGCCGCTTAAGCGATTTCAAAAACAGCCAACCGCCAATAAGGGCAGATTATCCGGATTATATTGATTATCAACACGAGGTCGCTAGATGGAGAGGTGAGGGGTGTATTGAAGCAAAAGTGCCCCATTGGCTACCAATTATCGGGGGTAAGAGAATAATTTTTTGTTTTGACAATCCACTTAATCCAAACTATAAAGCCAAACTTTATTCCAATATTCCCCTCTCCTCAAACGAGGATAGTGTAGGTAAAGCAGAAGGCGGAGCCACCGTCGGCCCAGCTCCTTCCGACACCACAATAAGTGATGTTTCTGTAACCTCAACCGCTGCAAATCTTTATTTTTCTCACATGGAAGAAGTTGTTGGACTGGCTGGGCTTTTACAAAAAACGTATTTATCCAGAGGCGCCAACCCTTCCGCTCCCGGAAACTCGGTTCCTGTACAGGTTTCTAATTCATGTAAGATTGTGGAGGTCCGCTCAGGTGCGGGTGATAACCTTTTTGCCGGAGATATTGATGTCAAGATTAAATATCACGCTGATTTTTCCTGCGATTTCCAGGTACCGTATTGTTCCGCCTCAAATGTCAGGGATTGCATTTATGGATGTATTCCTGACATGACCGAAGGAACTTGCAAAACCCATATATATTGTTCTCAAGATAAGCTTGCACTTTGCGCAACTTATCCGTATTACGGCTGTTCACCTAATGAAACCGGGGGAACCTGTAGAACTTATTCATACGAACCGTTTTGCTCCGAAGACAACAATAACACTCTTTGTGATTACGGCTGCACACCGGCCCCCTACGGGGGATATTGCAATCCGCCACCACCACCCCCTGTCCAATACTGTACCAAATCAATCCCGATTGCCGTTAATATTACAACCAAAACCCCGTTAGTTGATAACATTTGGGCAAGGCTTGTTTCAGGTACTTCCTCTATTTTTAGAAGAATGTCTCCCAAACTGGGTACGGGAACAGGATTGGGAGAAGTTAAAGATATTCCGGCTTCAACTAATGTAACTTATAAAGGGAGTCTAAATGGAGAGTCTATCGAATCTACCGGACAGCTTAACTTTCCCCACATCGGTGGAATCTCTGAATATTTCTTAAGGGGAATCCAGACAATGCTCAGGCCAAAGGGTTTTGGCGAACCCATTTCTTTCGGTACTCCAGCCCCAAGTATCCCACCAGGAACTAATAATTGTGTGGTAAACATCCCGGATTCCAATGTCCCAAGTAGATATCTGGGAAGTTTTAAATCCAATTTTATAGACTTGACAAACAGATGGGCGACCGGTTGTACCGGGGCCGATAATAATATGGCAGACGAATGCTATAACTGGGTAGTCAGTACGGCAATTGGGAGTGGTGTTAACCCGGCTTTCGCCCTGACGATTTGGCTTAACGAATCGGGAGCAAGCAACTACTGTGCGGGTGGGCCGACCACTCAGGATTTCGGAATTAATCTGCCGGCTCTTTACAAAAACATCGGGGGGCAACTCAGGGTGTTTTCAAACATGGCTAAAATGAAACTTTGTGACGGAATGCCCGGGTTTGTCGAACCGATGCACGGTTGGATGAGCCGTTTCCAAAGTAATACCGGCGTCTGCAACCCGAACGACCCTGTGGCCACAAAATACTACACCGATGTTATGGCCACCACCTGGAGTTGGGTTAGCGGTTGTCCACGAAACGGGAAGTTTGGCATTACCTGGCCTACTGACATGATTTGTCCGTGATGTTATACTAAAACCAATGCCCAGACTTCTAAAGAAATTTTTATTTTCCTTTTTTGCAAGCCTTGTAATTCTTTTTTCCCTTGCTCCCTATTTATCCCCGGCCAATGCACAAGCTTGGTATAGCCAAGAGCCTATTGAATGGTATTTAAAAGTTTATGACAAAGACGCGTCTCCTCCAAACGAGATCTTTGGCGAGCGCTATACAGCGGCCCAAGTTCAATGGGTGGTTTATAGCTTCATCTTTTTACCAATCAGAATGGTTTCTGGAGTTATCGGTGATGATGTAATTCTGTGCTTCGTGAAGTCGTTCGGTACGGGCACATTAGACATTAATAACTGTGGAGGCGCTGCTATAGATCTGACCTTAAAAGTTGCAGCAATTGCTAATAAAATCATAGGGAAGGTTCTTCCTTACATAGACTTATCAGGAACAACAACTCCTTCTGCGATATCCGAAAACAAACCTCTGGTTGCCTTAGTTTTTGACAGTAAAGGAAGAGAACTATCCGGAATTGAGTATTCCAAAAATCTCATTAAAAAATTCTCACCCGTTTCTGAAGTTAATGCTCAGGGCTTTGGATACACGGGCCTTAATTGGCTGCAAACATATTGGACAGGTTTCAGAAATATTTCTTACGGACTTCTTGTTTTGGTTATCATTGTTTTTGCTTTTATGATTATGTTCAGGGTAAAACTTTCTCCCCAAACCGTGGTTTCTGTCCAATCCGCGCTCCCTAAAGTAATATTAACTTTAATACTCGTTACTTTTTCCTACGCCATTGCCGGTTTTGCGATCGATCTTATGTACGTTGTGGCGGGACTATTCGTAATTTTATTAAAAGGGGCGGGTTTTGCTGCTGCCAATTCCAGCAATGCTTGGTTGATGATTTCCGGTGAAGGTGCAGGCTATAGCCTGGCGGGAGGGTTTTGGGTACTTTTTGTAATGCTTGGGTATGCAGTTATGTTCATTATTGCGGGGCTTGTGTCGTTTGTTGCGGCTTTGGTTGGCGGTTTTAGTTTGTTCGGAGCCGTCGTGGGTCTACTTTTTGCCATACTCGGTCTTTTCTGCTTTGTAATAATGCTTTGGTATACAATAAAAATTCCTTATGTTTTGCTTAAAACTTTGATCAGTTTTTACGTATCCGTTATTACGGCTCCTATTCAAATACTGGCGGGTGCCCTTGTTCCTTCGATGGGTTTTGGGGCCTGGTTTAAAAAAGTGATGGCTGACATCCTCGTTTTTCCTGTTACGGGTTTATTTTTCTGGTTTGCGTGGTCCACTCTTTGGACATCTTTTCATCAGGCTGGATTAGACATTGCCCGAGGCCTATGGGTACCCTTTACCGACATGTGGGCCCCGGGAATAATAGGGTCCGCCCATGACATGTCAGGAATCATCTTTTTAGCCATAAGTTTTGGCATAATAACAGAAATTCCAAAAATTCCGGATATGCTTAAGGGTATGATACTTGGCGAGAAATTCGCCTTTGGCACGGCAGTTGGTGAAGCCATATCGGGGGGAATTGGCTATGTGTCAGCATATACCAAAAACAAGCAGGAATTGGGACAGGCCGCAAGTTGGGTTGGTCAACGGGCTAAAAAAGTTTTTAAGCGCCCTTCGTCTCCAGCTACTCCGGCTACTCCTGCCGCGAACACTCCGGCTAGTAACGAGGATATACCCAATTATGATGAGTAATGTACGTGGGTGTCCTCAGGTTTGAATATTATCTCTTCTTTCCACCCATACTCCCTGACGCATCGCCCAAAAAATTCACAAGGGAGGCACCAAGCCTTATGTATGCGGCTAATGTAGTGGATTTCCCTGTTTGATCATTGGTTTGTAAAAGATCATAAGTGGCTGAGTAGAACTTCTCAGCATCAAACATATTATCCCTTAGAATAAGTCGTGTCTTCGGGCCGGTTAAAGTTTGTATGAAACCGCTTTTTGCATCAAGTTTTGCCCCGTAAAGTGTATACAGTACTTCCATAAACGGTCTAGTTTTAGATTCGGGGTCACTGCTGGTTTTTATTAAGTCAAGAAAGTTAGGGCTTGCTGATTCTGCAGAAGTTGCAAGGGATTTTGCATATAATAATCTCATCATCATTGCTCCAACCATGTGCTTACCAAGCGGAATCTTTTCCCCACTCGTAGTTTCTGTAACGGTCATCCCGCCATAGATCTGTGTTAACAGGTCGGCAATACTGGGAAGTTCCTCAAGCATTTTGTTATTCCAACTCGGCAGACCGTTGGCCATGGAGTCGCCAAAAGTTTTATACATCGCATCAGAAAGCCGGGAAAGCTTCTTGGCATTCGTTACCATCGAAGGGACGAGTGCGTGAATTTTAGAAACATCTTTATATTTTCTTTCCTCTTCCGGTTTATTGCCATCGCTCCGGATTTCAGCAAAATAATCCTTAGGCAAAAGGGCTGCGTCAGCCAAATCCAAAATAGCCGCGTCCTTACCTGCATAAACTTTCTTCAAATGGCGGGCTACAAATGACGGTTCAATAATGGACCTTAGGGGATCGCCCCCCCAATCCTCGAGAGGTTGAAGGTTCAAATCACGCACCTCCTTCGTACCCGTTCTTTTCTTGTAGGCTTCCTTTCCACCCTCGGATAATCTTTCCGGGATGGTAAGTATAAACTCCCACCTTGTATATTTGTCCACCAAAAAGACGTCGCAGGCAATTCTGGCGGCTGCCATTCTCACCTCTCGGCTCTCATTGCCATCCCCCTCTTCTAAGAGCACCTCTTGTATATATTTTTGAAATCCTGCTCCATCCCTCGCCATATTTTTTAAATATTGTATTAGACGCCCGCTTTCCCTTAGCTGCGTCACACTCTTTTCTATGTCTTTTTGTTCCGTAAGCCTTTCTCCTTTTTCACCTATCCAAACAAGGTGACTGGCTTTTTGTTCCCTTTTATTAGGATCCTTAGAGTCAGGGTTGTCCTGCCACTCATTATTTTCCGGGTCATACTGAAGACCGGCATCCTTCATTAAAATCTTGTAGTATCTTTCAACCGTGGAGTTTGCCAAAACCAGCATCATCTTTTCTGGGTCTGAATGAAGAAGAAAAGTACCCCACTTTTCCTGATCGTCTAAGTTTGGATTCCCTTTAGGATCCAATCCAACGAGCGTTTCTAAATAGTTCTTCATCGCACCACCGGACAGTTCCATTGCACGTGCGGACGCCGTTACTGCCATCATCGCCTTTAGTTCTTTTTCAAAATGCCTCACCTCTTCTGGACTGAGCCTTGCCTCCCCAAGAGCTTCATTGGCAATTATCGTATCCTGCAACCAGTCGTCGATAGCTCCTTTCCAAGCAGTTGGGGTTCTAAATCGGTAGTCAAAGGCGTGAATGTTTCGAAAAATAAACTCTTTGCGATCCTCCGGTTTCTTAAGATTAAGTGACGGAATAAGGTCATGCCTGGAAACGTGGATTTCATTTTTCCCATCTTTAAACACGGCCCCAAAATATAGAGGGACCGGTTGAAGAGTTTCTCTTCCCCTTCCTCTTTCGGTAAGGTCAATAACCCTCCCCGCAATCCTATCCATATATTCAAGAGCCCGCTGCCGTGAGGATAAATCGAGGGTTTGTTGCATTGCTTCAAACTCTTCATAAAACTCGGCGAGTTTTTCCGGCGGTGTAAACTCATCCGGCCTCTTTGCAAGACTACGTACAAGTTTTTTAAGTTCCGGAGAGGTAATTCCGTCGTACTCCACCTTACCATCTTTAACTAACCACTTGGACCACTTTTCCACCTTGCCCCTTTCGTCGGGAACTCCATCAACCCTCTCAGACACTTCTGCCATATATCAAAATTATACCATTTGACGTAGGTAAAGGGTAAGCAGAGCTTGGCCAGTCAGGGCCCTGGTAAAAGGCAAGAGGTACAAGAGGTGCTTCGGTTGTGAAAAGGGATACGTGTTGCACAAGGTGCTTCACGCTGTAATCTAAAGATAGTACAAAGTACAGAGTACGTAGTACAAAGTACATAGTACTTAGTAAAACAATGATCAAGCCTGCCAAAGTATCAACTTATAAAGATTTATTCGTTTACCAAAAAGCGAAACTTCTGACGATAGATATTATTAAATATTTTTCAAAATTTAAACTTCCCAGAGCTAAAGAGTTTTTGTTTGGCCAGCTTTTTAGAGCCGTTAGTTCCGTCGCTGCGAACCTGGCTGAGGGTTTTGGTAGAAACTATAGCGGCAGTTTTAAACAATTTGTTGGAATTGCCCGAGGTTCTGCTTTCGAAACAGAGTACTGGCTGGAAACAATTCTTGATATTGGAGACTTCGACCCAAAAATAATTAATAGCTTCATTGAAAGAAATAATGAAATTTGCAAAATGTTATCTGGTCTAATGAACAAAACTAAAGGCAAGCAGTAGTAGATACTAAGTACTTTGTACTTCGTACTGCGTACTGCGCTTTTTCAAAGCGCATGGAACAACATCCGATTCCTCAAAACATAAGCTCCTACCAATTCAGGTTGGTTGGGGACATGACTCTTAAGCAATTCTTCCAGCTTGCCGGCGGAATTGTGGCCGGTTTTATTTTTTACTCCACCCCGCTTCTGCCCATAATCAAGTTTCCTATTGCCATATTCTGTGGAATTTTGGGTGCACTGATGGCATTTGTCCCTTTCGAGGAGCGCCCCCTTGAGAGGTGGATCTTTGCTTTTTTTAAGGCAATTTACGCACCAACCGAATTTTTCTGGAAAAAGTCTGTTTCTCCTCCGAAGCTTTTTCAGGATGAGCCAAGCAGCACCCCCGATACTCAACTGCAAAATAATGCAGCTTCAGAGTATTCAAGATCAATGGCTCAAAAAGGGGACTTTTTAGGCAATCTGGAAGCAAAAGAGAGGGGATTTTTTGCAGGCCTTACCGGAATTTTCTCGGGAACTGCCACCCAACAGGCTACCCAAACAGTCCCGGCTTCACCCGGAATACAGGGCGCCATGAACATACCCCACGGAATACCCACAAAAATTACTCCGGCAACACAGTCGCACCTTGTGGTTGAAGAAAAACCAAAGGCTCCCGAGATTCCCCAAAACCTTATTTCCACCCAAGAGGTTGCGCCGCTAATTGCTGGGGAGGAAATGATATCAACCAGGCAAGCAATTTTTTCTATTGATGCAGCGCCTCCCAACCCTCCGACAATACCAAATGTGATTGTCGGACAGGTGGTAGACGAGCATAGAAAAATCATCGAAGGAGCAATTATTGAAATCAGGGACTCTGCGGGCCGCCCGGTTCGGGCGCTTAGGAGCAATAAAGTCGGGCATTTTATTACAGTTACACCACTGGACCCGGGAAGATACGACATTATTACGGAAAAGGAGGGTGGCCAGTTCTCTCCGGTAAGCTTTGAGGCCAACGGCAATCTTATCCCGCCGATACTTGTATCCGGGAAAAAACTTGAACCTGGAATCTCGAATATAGAATCTAGTAATACTGTTATTCAAGACAACTTATCCCAAAACCATGCCCAATAAAATTGTAAATTTTACAGATTTAGATGTTTGGAAGGAGGGACACAAACTTGTAATTGATGTTTATAAGATCACAAACGGCTTTCCAAAATCAGAGATTTTTGGTTTAACTGACCAGATGAGACGGTGTTCTGTTTCTATTACCTCAAATATTGCAGAAGGTTTTAGCAGATATTCTTATAAAGAGAAATTGCAATTCTTCAGAATTTCGGCAGGGTCAATTACGGAATTACAAAACCAATTAATAATTGCCAGGGATGTGGGTTTTATAAAAAATTCAGAGTTTCAATCTTTATATCAACAGACGGTTGTCGTACTAAAAATTCTGAACGGACTCATTAAAAATACCAAGTCTAAATTCCAAATTCCAAATTCCAGATTCAAATTGCCATGAACCAGATTCAAAATTCCAGATTCAAGATTCCATACCTAAGCGTTCCCGATAGACCAATGGTGGCCACAACACAGAGCCATTTGCCCATCGCCGATATTACAAACGACATAGTTATCTATAAGGATGGAGGGGCGGCTCTTGTAATGGAATCCACTTCGCTTAACTTCGGGCTTTTGAGCGAAAAGGAGCAGTCTGCGGTCATTGCGGCGTATGCTGCAATGATTAATTCCCTTTCTTTTTCAGTACAGATTGTTATCCGAACCCAAAGAAAAGATATTGGCAACTATATTCGTTTTTTGGATGAGGAGGCGGGGAAAATAAAACACCCTCTTTTGGCTAAACTTATGCATGAATATAAAGGCTTCATTTTAGAATCCGTTAAGAAGAAAAACGTTCTGGGAAAAAAATTTTACGTGGTTTTGTATTTAAGCCCCCTAGAACTGGGGATCGGAAAATCCGTAGCCGCGATCACAAGGGGCGGAGGGCCTCTACCCTATCCAAAAACTTACGTGATCAAAAAAGCAAAGGTCATTCTTTACCCGAGGAAAGATCACCTCGCCCGCCAGGCGGGAAGGCTCGGTATTAAATTTAGACAGCTGACAACTTCTGAGCTTATTGATCTTTATTACACAATCTATAACCCAGCGCCCCCGGCGGTTAAAAAAGAGCCGGAGGTGGTGCTCGAACACAAATGAAACCCAATCAACCAATCAACCAATCAACCAATCAACCAGTTGTTCAACCCGAAATAAAACCGCGGGTCATAAGTCCTAATCTCGCCATTTCCCAAGGTTATCCTGTTCAAGATGTCATTGCCCCGCAATTAATTGAGGAGGATTTTGATTACGTAAAAGTTAATGAGGTTTACTTCAGAACTATTTTTGTAGGAGGTTACCCCAGGTTTGTTTCCCCGGGCTGGCTTGAACCGGTTGTCAACTTTGATTCCAGCCTTGATATTTCTTTCTATATATATCCGGTTGATGGAAAGAGTGTGCTTGATGATCTTAGACGCAAAATTGCAGAAATGGAGGCCGAACTTTCCACAGACATTGAGCGGGGTAAAATCGTTGATCCGGTTACCCAAGCCAAGCTCGAGGACGCACAAAGCCTTCAGGAGCAACTTGTTAAAGGCATCGAAAGATTCTATGAATTCTCTTTTTATATAACAATTCCGGCAAACTCGGTTGAGGAATTGGATCATGTAACAAAACAGGTTGAATCTCAGCTTGGATCCCTTCTTATTGTTTCTAAACACGCAATGCTCGATATGCATGATGGCTTTCTTTCTACCGCACCCTTTGGCATGGACAGGCTTAATATAACCAGAAATATGGACACAACAAGTGTGGCAACCACATTTCCCTTAACCTCAACGGAGCTTTCCAGCGATCGGGGGGTTTTATACGGTATCAACTCCCAAAACGAATCCTTTATTATTTTTGACAGATTTTCTTTGGAGAATTCAAACATGGTGATATTCGCCACTTCGGGTGCCGGGAAGTCGTATTTTGTTAAGCTTGAAGCGCTCAGGTCTTTAATGACCGGTACGGAAGTAATTATTATCGACCCCGAAAGCGAGTATAAACCGCTTGCAGAGGCTGTGGGAGGAGAATATCTTTCATTTTCTTTCAACGCTCCTGCAAAAATTAATCCTTTTGATCTGGCCCAAATTAGAGAAGAGGGGGAAAACCAGCTCGGCCAAAAAATTCTCTCGCTCCACTCTCTTTTAAAAGTAATCATGGGTGAAATCACGCCGTCCCAGGAAGCGCTTCTTGACCGCGCCCTTGTCATGACCTACCACGCAAAAGGGATCACCATGGACCCGGATACGCAGAGTAAGGAGCCTCCTTTAATGGAAGATCTTTATAAAACGCTCGTCGGGATGGAAATTCCGGAAGCGCTGGACCTTGCGGCCCGTTTAGAAAAATTTGTAAAAGGAAGCTTTGCCGGAATTTTTGACAAACAAACAAATATTAATTTAACCAATCCCTTTACGGTTTTTTCTGTTAAAGATTTGCAGGATGCTCTTCGTCCAATCGCCATGTTTGTTATTCTTGATTACATTTGGACAAGGGTTAAAAAAGACCTCAAGAAACGCATCCTGGTCGCCGAGGAGGCTTGGCAAATGATGAAATACCCCGATACTGCTCAATTTTTGTGGAGTGTTGTTAAAAGGGCAAGAAAGTACTACCTAGGCTTAACCACAATTACACAAGATGTTGAAGACTTCTTGAACCAGGATATCGGCAAGGCGATTGTTACAAACTCCGCCATGCAGGTTCTTTTGAAACAATCTCCCGCGGCAATTGATAGGATTGGCGAAATTTTCTATTTATCGCAAGGTGAAAAACAGTTACTCTTGGCCGCCAATGTCGGAGAGGGGATTTTCTTTGCCGGCCCGCACCATGCTCCAATCAGGGTCGTGGCCAGTGCCGAGGAAAATAAATTAATCACCACAAAACCCGAGGAAATGATTCAGCGGGGAGTACAAAACCCATACGAGAATAGATAATTATGGCAAAATACTTATCGCTCCCGAAATCATTAAAAGAAACCGATGAATCTCTTATACAGAGTCTAATCACTGCAACCGAAGAGATTTTCAAGGGGGATCTTTTTGGAGAAAATAATAGACCCCTTGCAGAACCGTACACCACCGCCGACGGGAAATATCATTGGTCAACAAACAAAGATCTTCTTTTATATATAACCGACCTCACCCTCACGGAAGACATCCGCGCCGCAAACACTGCTTTGTATCAAGCGTTGAGTCGACCCTCAGAACAGGCCGGTTCCGTCATGCCGGACAAATTTCTTCGAGAAGAACAGGAAGAATTAAGAGCCAGAAGTGAGGCTGAACTGGAAGAAACACAAAAATCATCCCAAAGGGCGGTTGAGACAGCGACTGAAAGAAAAATTGCCTTACAGAACGAACGGACCAAAGAGTCTGAAATCGCCAAAGAACCTGCCATAAAAACACAGCAAGGCCAGGCGGTTGACGAAGCAGAAGAAGTACAAAAAAAAACAGAAGCTGGGGAGCCAGTAATAAGTCCCGAAGCAGTAGTCGAAAAACAAAAAATTCTTTACCAGGAACAAATAGTAAAAGAAAAAGCCGCCTCAACGGTTCTTGCCGGACAGACAATTTATTACAAAGTTAACGCGCCTCCTGTTAAAGAAACGCCGGAAATTAAGGGCCTGAAGGAACAGGCTCAAGCGGATCCCAAAAGGTTTGTCGAAGATACTATAAAAAATTTTAAAAGCAGGGCTGCCGGCATTGCCGAATTTCAGAAATTGACTCCCGAGGAAACGGATGTCGTCGTTAAACAAGCGGCAATTACCACTCAGGAGGTTTTGTCGGGTAACTCACCTATAATCGCCGCCAGAATCCTCCGGATTGTATCCGACCCTGAAATTCTAAACAGAATTACCCCAAACATTCAAACACAGGAAACATTAAAGAACGCCTGTTCAGACCTTTACGACCAAAAAATTGCCCAGTTTGAAATAGCAAAAAGGTTTATCGATCTTCCGGAAATTGACGGCTTTACAAGCGTCGAAGATGTTGTTATTGAAATTTCAGATACCGAAAAGCCCGACTTTGAAGAATTCGATATAAACCAACAAATAATTTCTCCGCATATTAATTCGCTGAATGAACAGAATGAACTACTCGACACATTAAAAGACATCGGCGGATCCAAAGCAGAAGAAATTAAGTCAAAACTGCTCCTGAAAGTCGGAGCTTGGCTTGACGGACAGATAGCCAAACTTCCCGCCAGTAGCGCTCTGGCCAAGTTTTACAATTCAGAACTTGTCCAGCTGGGGTTATCTCGTTTCGGAATAGCTGAGGGGGCAACTTGGGTAACCGCAGAAGGGTCTTGGCTCGGAAGAGCCATCGTATCATCCGGCTACGGAAACGTTGCAGGATTTATACAAGCCAAAACAGGGATCGATCTTGGTATAAAAAGAGTCATTGGAGAAATTGGCAAAAAAGCGATCGAAAAAGCGGGAGGTCAAACCGCGGGACAAGCCGCCGGTAAAGCCGTTGCAGGTCTGTTACCCAAACTGTTTACGGCTTTGGGAACTCTTAGTAGCTGGGCTACACTTGGATTATCTCTCTTGGCGGGATACGTTCTAGGCAAAATCGCAGAAAAAATCGATTGGAAAAAAGTAAAAAAATTTTCAATCGCGGTTCTCGGGGGCGCCTGGGCAACGACTTACGGCAAAAGAATTGTGAAAAGAGTTGGACGTTTTTTTGGCAGGTTGCTTAAGGACTTCGCAATAACGGTATTTAATCCGCTCCTTATTATAATATTAGCCTTTCCCGTATTGGTTGTAATAACTCTTTTTATAATCAACTCCGGCGCTTACATTGTTCCACCCTCAGGTTCCTCGGTCGAACCAGGAAATCCACACATTGAAGTCAAAAAGGCTGTCGTTCCCGATAGCCCTCACGAAAACACGGATATTCCTTTTAGCGTCGATTACACCATTACCATCTCCGCAAAAAAAGACACTTTGACAAACATTGTTTTTCGGGACGATTGCAAAGTAAACAAGACCGGATCTTCCCCTGCCTGTCCCACTCCTTCCCAACCAATACCAGATGCCCCAGAATCAATCTCTCCAGCGGTACCTTTTACTTTTAGTTATAGCCTTCGTTTTGACTCCCACGACTTCGACGATTCGACCGTTGTAAATACGTTTACTGTTACCTCTGACACAGCCGGACAGAGCAGTGTTCTTTCTGCGGGTTCTGCCACGGTGATTATTGGAGAGGCTCCAATGGAATGTCCTAACGATGCTTGGCCGCTGGCCGGGGACGCGGGAATGTCTCTTGTTTCACAGGGGCCAAACGGTTCATGGTCTCATTTGGGCATGGAGGCCATTGATATCGGGGTAGATGGAATCCCTATTGTTGCCATGCACAACGGTACCATAAGTACGGGGGAAAACAGTTGTGGAAGGTGGGTCACGGTAGCGTCAACTTGCGGATCCTCATTTGTTTCAATGTATGGTCATTTGGGGGCAATTACCGTTTCGAACGGCCAAAATGTTACCGTCGGCCAAGAGCTCGGCATCAGTGACAACTCCGGCTATCCTACCTGTTCAACCGGGCCACATTTACACTTTGAGTTTATAAAGAACGGGGCAACCCCTAAGGTTCAAAAACCCTTCCTTAAAAGAGATGTTCCTGTTGGTTGCGTTGACTTTTCGGCATGTAATTAACTGTATAATGCAAATATGAAAAAATTGTTTATAGCGGTTTTTGTAATTGTTTTTGTTTTGAGTATCGCCTGGCTTTCTCGAATTTATTTAAAAGAATCCCCCAAAAAAAATCCGGTGGTTATCCCTGTTGAACCGAAACTCGTTCAAAATTACAAAGGCGACATTTCAAGTTCTTTAAAAATACCTGTAGAACAGTTTAAAACCGTTAACAAGCTCCCTCTTTTGGTTGTTGCCAAAAAAGTTTTTACAGATACATATCTCAACAGAGTGGCCTCATTTGTAGGTTTTTCTGAACCGGTAAAGAAACTGAACGATTCTCAAGAGGGTCTGACTTATTTTTGGAAAAAAGATAGTGGCACATTATTTGCCTACACAAAATCCTCTAAAATTCGTTATGGTTCGAGTGAGTCGATTAAAACCTCGGACAAGAGGTTCTCCGACGAAAACATTAAAACCATCGCCGGTAAATTCTTGGTGGATAGCGGTCTTCTAACCGCAAATAATTTTTCCTTCGACAGCACACAGTACTTAAAAGAAGACCCTTCAAAAAAATATTTTGTCAAATCAACCGATAAAGACTTTTCTTTATATCATCTAAACATTTTACCGATGTCGCTGGACTATGAAATTATTTCAGTAACAGCAACGGAAAATACAAATTATATCGAAATAACAAAAGACGGGGGTGTTCATTCGTTTCAGCTAATTGTTTTCGACAGTGTTCAAAAAGGACCGGTTGAATATCCCATTAAAACTTACGAAGAAATTAACAGTTCGATTGGGAGTGCGGTTCTAATAGATTTGGGGGGGGAAGAAACCCCCTTCAAATACCTGCCTGCCGACACAATAAAGAACATTGATCTTGACCAAATTGACATTGCCTACCTTCTTGATTCGCCAACCGCAACGGTCCTCCAACCTGTCTATAAGATTTCTGGAACGGCCACGTTGTCAGGGGGTGACAATGTTAGAGCTGTTTTATATTTGCCCGCCTTTTCTGGTCATTAACTTTGAATTTTGACTGGCATAATAAGATGAAGGTATTCTTTATCGGATGAATCCGTAAAAACCCCTGCCTTGTCAGGTGTGGTAAATTCCATTTTCACCTCTTCCCCGCGAACTGAGTGTAAAAAGTCTTCAAGAAAACGGTAATTAAAAGCAATCTCCCATTCACCCCGTGCCACTCGCTCAGGATCTTCGACTTTGGCTTCAACTTCAGTTTCTTGGCTTCCTGAGTTTCCGCTTTCTGCAGACACCTTTATAGAGTCTTTCAAAATTTTGATCTTCACCATGTTTGCAGCGTCCCTGGCAAAAACCGAGGCAAGCTTAACCGCTCTTGCAAACTCCTCTTTGTCCAAAAACACTTTTAAAGAGGAAGTTTTTGGTATAATTTTTGCAAAATCAGGATATTCTCCTTCCAAAAGTCTCGAGGAAAGAACGATGCCGTCCGTTCCAAAAACCACCTGTTTTTCTTTTTCTAAAAGACTAAAAAGAACTTCGTCCCCTTCGGATCCCAATCTCGAAAGTTCAGACAGAACAAGTTTGGGAATTATTACCGCACTCTCCCCTTTCTGTGCTTTTTGAATATCAAACACCATTCTCTTCCGAGAAAGCCTGAACCCGTCCGTAGCCACCATTGTCAAACCCGACTTGTCCCAAAGAAAAAGAACCCCTGTTAAAACGGGTCTGGTTTCATCAACAGACGTTGCAAAAGTGGTAAGGGAAAGAGCTTCCAGAAATTCTTTTAGAGGAAGACTAACTGATTTGTCTTTACTTATTGATGTGGGAACTTTAGGAAAATCCGAAGAATTCATTCCCAGAATTTTGGACGAAAATCCCGAGGTTGAAATTTTCAACTGCTCTTTTTCGGATTCTATGGAAATTGTTTCTTTAGGTAAGCTTGAAACCAGTTCGGAGATTACCCTTGAGGGAATACTTATTTCTCCTTCTGTCTCAATTTTAGATCCAACCTGAACCGAAACAGAAACTTCCAGGTTTGTAGAATTAAAATAAACCTTTGTTTTTTGTGTTGAGATTAATATGTTTCCCAAAACAGGCAATTGTGCTTTTGCACTTGTAAATCGAGAAGCGATGCTAACAGCTTTCCCTAAATTCTCTTGTAGAATTTGAAATTTCATTGTTTTCCTTTTTCTGTTTGTATCATATATTAACTAGTAGTTCTAGTAGTAGCGACGGTTGATAAGTTGATATTCTTTTTAAACCAGGTTTACTCTTCGGATTATATTAGTGTTGATGTTTGCCTCGCCAAAATGTTCATAACTTTGTGTATAATATCGCATTCGTTGTTGATAAGTGGATAAAGTACATTTTTTATCCTCACAGGACATTTTTTATCTTCAACATATCCTCACGAATTTGCACATTACTTGTGGCTAGCTGTGTAATTTTGTTCACAGCATGCATAACGGTGCTATGATCACGACCCCCCACCAATCTTCCCACCTCTTCATAAGCGATTCCCAACCGGGTTCGCAAGAGATACATCAGCATTTGTCTGGGCCTGGCAATTTGTCTGGCACGAGAGTCCCCTAAAATTAACCTTTTACCTATCTGGTAGTATTTACAAACAGCGTCAATTGTTTGCTCCGGAGTGCTTCTTGCTAGCGTTTCATTTGTTTCCCCCCCGCGGCTTAATGCCGACTCAATCATCTCAAGATTAATCGGGGAGTTTTTAATATGGATCTCATTCATTATTTTAATAAGTATTCCTTCAATTTTCCTGGCACCCTCTGCATTCGCGGCTATCATTTGTATTTGGTCCATTTCTAAAGGGATTTTACGTTCCTGCGATTTGATTTGAACAATTGCGCACTTGAGTTCAAAGTCGGGTGGGGCAATGTCCACTATCAACCCCGCCTCAAACCTGCTTCTTAAACGCTCTTCGAGGCGCGAGATTTCTGTTGGACGCCTGTCGGAGGTCAATATCACTTGCCCCCCTGCGGAGGTGACGGCGTTAAAGGTGTGGAAAAACTCTTCCTGAGCAGTTTCCTTTCCCGCAATAAACTGAATATCGTCAACCATTAGGAGGCTTAATTTTCTATATTTTTTTCTCACCTCCGCAGTAGTCTTATTGCGGATTCCGTCAATGATGTCGTTTGTAAAATCCTCTGCGGTACAAGAGAGAACAGGGCTGTCAGATTTTTTAAGAAGAATTGAATGACCGACCGCTTGCATTAAATGGGTTTTTCCAACCCCTACTCCACCCCAAATAAAAAGCGGGTTATAGGCTGAGCCTAAACTTTCCGAAACCGCGAGAGCTGCCGCGTGAGCCATTTGATTACTTCCGGAAACCGCGAAGTTTTCAAAAGTAAAACTTGGTTTAATTCTTGCGGTTCGTAAGGATTCTGTTAACTCTTGGGTATTTCCTTTCTCCTCAAAAAGCGGAGCAGGCGAGTCTTTGTCTGGTCGGACGATGTCAGGATTTTGTCGGACGATAAAAGTTAAGTCAACAGATTTGCCAAGAGTCTTACTGGTCGAATCTTGGACAAGTCCGAAATATCTTGATTCAATTGTATTTTTTACAAAAGAAGTCGGACAGCCGATTTCAACCAGCACTCTTTCTCCTAAATCATCCACCTTTGTAATATGTGTTTGAGAAAACCATGTGGAAAAAATTGCCGGAGAGACAGAAATTTTTACCATTCCCAAGGTGTCGCGCCAGGCCGTTTTTAAATCTAAAGTCATAATAATGGTACGAGTACTTAGGAGTAAATATGGAGCAGTTCAGGCTTTTTACTAGGTACTGTGTACTCTGTACTATTTATCGAGTTATCCACAACTCGTCAATGGCCAAAAAATTAATTGGTTGATTAGTTAATTGGTTAATTGGTATAATTGTCGCATGTCTACAAAGAGAACATACCAACCCAGTAAAATAAAAAGAGTAAGAGTCCATGGTTTTAGAAAAAGAATGTCGACAAAAAATGGACGAAGAGTTTTAAAGGCAAGAAGGCTGAAAGGCAGGAAAAGTCTCCATGTTGGCTAAAAAATTTAGGCTTACCGGTGGAAAGGATTTTAAAAATGTGGAAGTCAACGGGAAGACTTTCCAGTCTGCCAATTTCGGAATTGCCTATTTAGACAAGAAAGATGTTGGCCCACCGCGATTTGCTTTTGTCGTTTCTACAAAAATTTCGAAAGAGGCGGTTGATAGAAATACGATAAAAAGACACATAAGCGAGACCGTACGCCTGATGGTTAACGAGGTAAAAGAAGGCTATGATGTTGTCTTTTTAGCTAAACCTTCAATTATGAGGTGTCCGGCAGACGAGATAGCCCGCGAAGTTAGAATTGCCGTTAGAGCAAGCGGAATTACAAAATGAAACACTTACTTTCTAATATGGTGAGACTTTATAGGAAACTTATCTCTCCCGTCTTGGTATTGTTGTTCGGCAAAGCTTGTAGGTTTACACCAACGTGTAGTGAGTATACAATTGAGGCTCTGGAAAAGTTAGGAGTGATGAATGGTTTAACGATTAGTGTCAGACGATTTCTTAGATGTCACCCTTGGGGCGGATTTGGGTACGACCCGGTGCCAAGTTTAAATAAGCAAATAAGCAAATAAGTAAATAATATGAACATATTTCAAGTTTTACTAGTTCAACCTTTAACCAACGGTTTGATGCTTTTTTATAGAATATTGGGTCAAAACCTTGGAGTTGCAATATTGGGCTTTAGTCTTTTTTTGATTTTTATTTTAAGACCCCTCACCAAGCCATATCTTAATTCAATGAAGAGGATAAAAGAGCTTGAGCCCGAGGTTTCTAAATTAAAGAAAAAATATTTGGGTGATAAAATGGGTTTTTCTAAGGCCCAAGCGGATTTATATAAAGAAAGAAAGATTAATCCTGCGGCCGGGTGCCTCCCCTATTTGTTGCAGTTTGCGGTTTTGATTGCGCTTTTTAACGTTTTTACTACCGCCCTAGCCGGCGACGGGAATGCGATGGTAAAAGTGAATAGGCTTCTCTACCCCGCCTTAAGGTTTGATCAAAATCAAGTGCTTAATACGAAGTTTCTTTATCTTGATGTAAGTGAGCCCGACAAGTTCAACGTTCCTGGAATCCCCTTTGCTTTACCCGGGCTTTTTTTAATTTTAGCAACGGTCGCTCAGTTTCTTTCGGTTAAAATTACAACCCCCTACATTTCGGTCGAACAAAAAGTGGCCAAGTCAACAAAGTCGGACACGGATGATATGCAGGTAAGTATGCAGAAATCTATGATCTACACTTTGCCTCTAATGACTTTGTTTTTTGGACTAAGTTTTCCTTCCGGGCTTGCACTTTATTGGCTTGTTTTTTCGATTGTCAGTGTTTGGCAGCAGGTTTTGATGTCCGGGTGGGGATCCCTTACCCCTTTTGTTACAAGACTCGGTCTGATGAAACTTGCAACGAAGCAATAGCAAATTTCCATCTGCTGATGTAAAATCGTCATCGCAGAAAGCGCTAAATTAAATGAAAACACAGAATAAAAATATTGATTTGCTTAAAGGGTTGGCCGAAGAGTTATTCTCTTTGATGTCTCTTTCGGATGCCAAGATCGATGTTGAATACGATAAGGAGAATGAGGCCTATGTAGTAAACGTTGACGCTCCTGATGAAACAGGACTTCTTATAGGCAAGAAGGGTGAGACGCTGGCAAGCCTGCAGGTTGTTTTTGGGGTTTTACTTAAACAAAAAGTCGGAGAGTGGAACAGGGTGATGGTTAATGTTGGCGACTACAGAGAGAAAGAGGAAGAGTATTTAAGGAATTTGGCGCAATCTACTGCCCAGAGAGCAAAAGAAACAGGGGAACCCCAAAGCCTTTACAATCTTAAAGCTTGGCAGCGCCGTATAGTCCACATGGCTCTTTCGGAAGACAAAGACCTTACAACCGAATCGGTGGGAGAAGGAGAAGAGAGATATTTGGTGGTTAAGGCTAATAAATAAATACTTCGCTTTTGTACAACGCCAAAGTGTTTGATATATACTCATGCTTGATGAGTAAAAAGTGGCTACAGAATATTGAAAAAGGAATTGTTTACTTACTCCTTTTTTTACTTCCAACACAGCTGGCCCTTCATTTCTGGCCTTCTTGGGCCTTTGTTTTTGGAATTAGGGTTGACTACCTTGCCCCCGCGATCTACCTGACAGACGTTCTGGCTCTAATTCTCATTTTTGCGAACATTAGAGTTTATAGAAAGTATTTGAAATACTTGTTGGCTATTTTTGTGTTTGCCGTTATAAATACAGTTTTTTCTACCAGTCCACTTGTAAGTACTTTTAAGTGGTTAAAGATTATTGAGACAGTTTGTTTGGGGTTGTATTTTGCGAACACAAAAGAAGAACTTCAAAAAATTATTAGGGTCCTATTTTATTCTGCGGTATTTTTCTCTTTTATCGGAATCTTTCAGTTCGCTCTTGGAAGGAGTGTAGGAGGATTATTATATTTCCTTGGAGAGAGAAGTTTTTCCTCGCAGACTCCCGGTATTGCTCTGATAAATATTTTTGACAGAGTTTTCTTGAGAGCCTATTCAACCTTCCCCCACCCAAACTCATTAGCCGGGTACCTTGGAGTAATGCTAATTTTATTTTTGGATTTACGAAAGAAAAACCCGCTTAATACTTTTGGTATTTTTGTAGTTCTGACGGGTTTCCTGTTAAGTTTTTCTCTCACCGCCTTTCTTGCTCTTTTTTTGGTTCTGGTAACAAAATATCTAGCTAGAAACAAAGATTTGTTTAGGAAACTGACGTTTGCACTTTTTTACTCGTCCATTATTGTAAGCATACTTTTGCCTGTATTTTCAAAGAAGTTGCTATCATTGAATGCCGGATTTGGCCAGAGAGTGATCCAACGCCTTGATTTTGCGTATCTCTCGGGTAGTATGATTAGTGAAAGGTTTTGGTCTGGGGAGGGCCTAAACACCTTTATAGTTAACATCCCCAGATTTAAAGGAATACTTACCTATTCCTGGATTTTGCAGCCCGTTCACAATGTTCCACTTTTGATTCTTAGCGAGATCGGAATTTTTGGTTTGCTCATACTTTTTATCGTATTTTACAAATCTATCAATAACGTTTTGAACAAAGAAAGAGTGAGCTTAATACTCGCGTTGATATTCGTTGTAATCACGTCGACACAGGATCATTATTGGTTTACTTTACAGCAAAACCTTCTTCTGGTATCGATTCTTTTGGGACTTTCGTTTAGAATCAAGAAGTGGAAAACGCTTTAACAATTCATTCGGATGGGGGAGCTCGTGGAAATCCCGGGCCCGGGGCCTGCGCTTTTATAGTTGAACAAAACGGCCGTGTTGTAACAAAAGGCTCTAAGTATTTAGGGAAAGTAACAAATAATTTTGCTGAGTATTCTGGAGTTCTTCTGGCTCTTGACTGGCTGCTAAATAAATCGCCATTCACCAATCACCATTCACCAATAATTTTTCTAATGGATTCAGAGTTGGTGGTACGACAATTAACCGGCTTATATAAAGTTAAAGATGAAAACCTTAAAAAACTTTTTACAGAAGTTAAAAAGCTTACAACGGAAATTTCGTCAGATATTATTTTTAAAAATATTCCCAGGGAACAAAACAAACCCGCAGATTTATTGGTAAACGAAGAGTTGGACAATAAAGCTTCGGGAAATTTTATGTGAAAGTTTCACGTCAGGTAGGGGCTACCGCCGAAAATTTCCTGACAGCGTGACGATTTATTTTTTCTTATCTGCGGAAAAACAATTGCGTACATGAATAACAAACGAATATTAATCTGTCTTTACTCCGACGCAAATTTTTTAGCATTATCTATTTTAGAAAGTCTTCTCTCGAAAAATTCTTATGTGGGTGTCGTAACGGATGATGTTGAAAAGTGGAAAGAGATAACGGCGCATCTAAGAAAAAATTCTCACTTTTCTATGGTAGATTTGAGCAACACCACAAATCTACCAAATTTTAACTACTCAATATTTTGCGGTGGCTTTGTTTTTAAAAACAAAGGCTACGAGTCTTTTTCTGAATTTATAACCTTAAGAAGCATCGCGACTTCAAAACAATTTGTCATATTCCCGTTCGAAATTTTTTCTTCAAAAGAAGATCTGTTCATAAATAATTCTGAAAATTTAAGTGTTATTTACATAGGTGACCTTTTGGGACCAAGGATTGATTTGGATAGCAATCTTTTAATGAATCAGACAATTAATCAAATATTTGAAAAAAGAGTTGGTGGATTTGCCACAGAGGAAGTTTTATATCCGATGTTTGTTGGTGATGTCGCGAAGACTATTACAAAATGGCTGTTTTCATTCGGTCCATATGGTAATAAATTGTTATTATTAGGTCCTCCCGTATCAGCTTCAATTTTTGGAGAAGCGAATCAAAAAATAGTTAATAACGTAAACTTAAAGTATAAACAAAGCGGCAGACCACGGACTTTACCGAGAAATTTAGAAAAACAAGAGTTGCCAGTAAATTTAAATTTTGCCCTTCTCGAGACATATAAGTGGCTAACCAGAACGTCTTCTCAAAAAAGACCAACCGAAAAAAAGAAGGAAAGGCATAAACATTCAAAATATCTTTTACCGGTTACATTAACTTTCTTATTTATTTTTATCCTTCCGTTATTAACAATAGGCTCGTCTTTTGGGGTACTATATCTTTCTTATAAAGATATGCTGAGGGGTAAAACCGAGACGGTCAGAAATAAGATTCTAATTGCCAAAACATTATTTACGGTGGGGGAACGGGTGAGTGGTGTTTTTGCTTACGTACCCGGTCTTAGGGGAATATACAGAGAAACCGGTTTCGTGTCCCGTGTAGGGAGGACGTTTGTGGACACCGCGGGTACGGCAATGTCTTTAATCAAGATTTCAAATGAGACGTTTAACAATGTTTTAGGTGATTCCGTTTATAACCCCTCGACAGCGTCTCAGGAAATTTCTAACGAAATGAATCAACTTTATCAAGACACCTCAAACTTGCAAACTCTGGTGTTGGACGCTCAAAAATTAAATGTTTGGTCGGCAAAATATCTTTTAAGTAAAGTGAACTTTGACAAAGTAAAAAATTATTTTAAGCAAGGAAAAGTTTTGGCTGCAAACTTACCAAGCATTTTAGGCAAAGACAAAAGAAAAACTTATTTAGTGCTTTTTCAGAACAATATGGAGTTAAGACCAACCGGGGGTTTTATAGGATCTTTTGGGCTTTTGAGTTTCGACGGCGGGAGAATGACGGACCTAACCGTAAATGATGTTTATTCGGCCGATGGGCAACTTAGAGGTCACGTAGAGCCGCCTCAACCGATCAGATATTATCTAAACGAAGCGAATTGGTGGTTGAGAGATAGTAATTGGGATCCTGACTTTCAGGTTTCAGCCAAAAGGGCAGAGTGGTTTTTAGACAAGGAGATTGACACCCAGGTCGATGGCGTATTGGCAGTGGATCTAAATATCGCATCTGAGATGCTTAGGGTTACCGGTCCTGTTTTTTTGGCCGACTACAACTTAAACATAACAAGCGACAATCTGTATCAAGAAACACAAGCGGAGGCGCAAAATGAATTCTTTCCTGGGTCCCGGAAAAAAGCGAGTTTTTTAACGGCTCTTTCCCGAAATCTGATCGATGAGATTGAAAAGTTGGGAGAAAAGCAAAAACTCTTAGTACTTGGATTATTATTAAAAGGCTTTGACGAGCGTCATATTCAGACGTTTTTGCATGAGGAGGTTCCACAGAATGCAATATCTTCGCTTGGATGGGGAGGAGAAGTAATAACTCCAACGTGCGGAGAGGGTTGTTATGCAGATTTGGTTGGATTAGTAGAGGCCAACCTTGGTGTTAATAAAGCTAACTATTTTGTTTCTAGAAATATAGACCTTATGGTGGGTGTGGATCAAGGGGTTGTTGTTCGCAAATTAACGCTGACTTTAAGTAATTCAGCAAACTCGGCGCTTGGGCAACTCGGAACATATAAAACGTATATTCGGGCGTTTATACCAAGCGATTCAGCCTTAGTAAGTGTAAAAGCTATTACAGGTGAGAATACAGAAAACTTATTGGCTTCGGTGGTGGAGTCTCATGGAAGACAAGAGGCGGGTGTGTTTACACAGATTATTGGGGGTCAAAGTAAAAAGATAGAATTTAATTGGACGACCAAACCTCAAAGTGGATCGATATTGTCATCGTACGGTCTTTACGTTAGGAAGCAGGCCGGTGTGGGTAACGACCCTTGGCACATAACAATAGACGTAGGAAATTCTACATTGACCAAACCGGGGTTCTACACGTATAATACAGTCTTGGCGCGAGATTACTTTTTGCGTTTAGAAAAATTCACCCCCACACCAAAAGTGGAAGGTGACAGATAAGATTAGAAAGGACCTACACCTTGGTGTGGGGGTAAATGGACACAAAAACACTAAAAGCGGAAGATCGAAAAATTGAGGGCAGGAAAGTTAAAGCTCTTCGTAAACAGAATGTCATTCCCGCTAATATTTTTGGCAATAAAATAAAATCCAAATCAATCCAGGTTTCCCTAAAGGACTTTGAGAATCTATATAAAGAAGTGGGGGAGACGAGGGTAATAAACCTTGATTTTGGAAGTGAAAAACGACCTGTTTTAGTGCACGATGTACAACTTAATCCTAAAACAGACGAAGTTCTACATATTGATTTTCATCAAGTTGATCTTAAAGAGAAGATTGAAGCAGAAGTTCCTGTCGAATTGACCGGAGAATCGCCAGCCGAAAAACAGTCTCTTGGAACAGTTGTCCAATATGTTAATGAAATTAAGGTTGAAGCCCTTCCGGGAGACCTTCCCGAGAAGTTTGTTGTTGACGTGTCGGAACTTTCCGAGGTAGACCAGGCAGTTTTTGTAAAAGACCTTAAGATGGATAGAAGCAAAGTAGAAGTTAAGAATGATGCTGAAGAAATTATTGTAAAGGTTGAGCCCCCCCAGAAAGAAGAAGTTGCTGCCGTACCGACACCACTACCAGGCGAGATTCCGGTTGAGGGGGGAACCCCCGCCTCAGAAGGAGAAACTGGCGGGGAAAAACCGACGGGAGAGGCGACACCTTCAGGCAGGGAACCATCCGGACAATCGGTTAAGGAATAAGGTAATTTGGATCGATCTCTTTTATCTTGTCTATTCTACCAATTTCAATCCACCCGGGAATATAGTTGGGATTTTTATCAACGAAATCCTTCCAGAAATTTGTTGGATCTTCACTTTGGATTTGAATACCCAAAACTTTCTTAGGTGTTAAATAATTTTTAATATTGATTGCTGTAAGTAGAAGTAAAAATATAATTCCGGAATAGAGTAGGACAGATCTCATATAGTTGTTGACAGTACTAGAAAGATGCTATATTAAATCATGGATCCAAACAATCCCCAACCACAAGAAGGCAACCCTAATCTGGGCAAATTGGAGGAGGATTTACAGAGATTAACCAAGGAGGCTTCTTTGCAGTCACCTCAGGCTCCCATTCTCCCCCCCGTGCCCACGCTTGTCCCCACACCTATTGTTGCCGAGACATTGCCTACGCAAGAAGCGCCACCGGTCGTAGAACCCGTGATGACTACAGTGAGTTCAACCCCGCCTACAGAAAAGAAAAATTCCCCAGTTGTGGTTGTTGCCCTGGTTCTGATGGTCTTAGCGATTTTAGCTGTTATCGCTTACGTAGTTGGTATGAGGTTTTTTGCGCCCGGGACTACTGCTACGCCAGTTCCAAACCAAAGCCTTGAGGTTATTCCGACTGAAGAACCCGCGGAATTACCAATTGAAACTTCAGTCATAGACGCAACAGTCAGCAGTGAGGAAATTCCGGCTCCGACCGAATCACCGGTTATTGACTAAGCTTCTGGCCATTGGGCCGCAATCAGAAGTTCTTTATGACCAATTTCATGCCAGATTTGTTCCGTGACAAAGGGCATGAATGGGTGAAGAAGTTTCAAAAATGTTTCGAGTCCCCATTTTAAGTCAGTAGAGCCAACCTCACCCGTTTTTGCCTTCTCGATACATTCGTCACAGAACCAGTGCCAAAATTCAGAATAGAGCAACTCGATAGCCAGGTTTAATCGATATTTATTTAAGTGTTTTGTCGCTTCGTTAATAGTATTTTTGATTCTTAATTGAAAATCCTTATTCTTGGGAGCTTCATTGTTAAACTGTAGAACAAAACGAGCAGCATTCCAAATTTTATTGGTAAATTTTCTTTGACCGTTTATATTTTCTTCAGAGAGAGCTGAATCGTTTTCAACAAGCGCTCCCCAGATTGATGCGATTCTCAGCGCGTCTGATCCGTATTTACTAACCATCTCAATGGGGTCGATAACGTTTCCCTTGGACTTGCTGATTTTTATTCCATTTTTGTCTCTTACTAATCCGTGGAGTAGAATATTCTCGAACGGAACTTTTTTGGTTGAATATAAACCCAACATAATCATGCGGATTACCCAGAAGGGAAGAATATCATAAGCTGGATCCATGACGGTGGTAGGATAGAAATGTTCAAAATCTCCACGGTGAGAGCTCGCCCTGAGCGTAGCGAAGGGCCACTGCCCCGAGGAAAACCAAGTATCGAAAGTATCCGGATCCTGTGTTAATTTATTATTTCCACACTTCGGGCACCCAGACGGTTCTGCGCCGTCTGTGATTGTCCACTCCAGACATTTCTCACACCTCCACGCGGGGATTCTTATACCCCAAACTATCTGTCTTGAAATGTTCCAGTCTCTAAGATTTTCTAACCAATATTTTGCAATTTTCTCAAACTTTTTGGCAGCGAACTTCACAGTACCATCTTTAATGGAGTCTAATGCTACTTTTGCGAGCGGCTCGGTTTTTATAAACCACTGCTTTGAGACCATGGGTTCAATAAGTCCATGATCCTTATAACAAGTGCCAACCACATGATGGATTTTTTCGATTTTCTTGATTAATCCTTTTGCCTGTAAATCTTTTACAACTTCTTCCCGTGCCATTTCTGCTTTAATACCGACATACTTTTCAGGAGTACCGGTCATTCTTCCTTTGTCATCAATAACGGAAATGAGTGGAAGTTTATGAACCCGACCTATTTCGAAATCGGTAGGATCGTGAGCAGGGGTAATTTTTAAGGCACCGGTTCCGAAAGTGATATCAACTAAATTATCAGTAATTATCGGAACCTCGCGATTAATAAGCGGTATTTTTGCGGTCTTTCCGGCTAAACTTTTATATTTTAGGTCCTTGGGATTAACCGCTACCGCAACGTCGGCAAAAATAGTTTCCGGCCGGGTGGTGGCAATTGTCACAGTTCCATAATCGAGGTAGTAAAGATTGTCGTCACGTTCTACCGAATCTACTTCGAGTTGAGAATAGGCCGTTCCGCAGCGAGGGCAATAATTTACAATTCTTTCACCCCGGTAGACCAAACCGTCCTCATAGAGATTCTTAAAAGTTTTGTAGACCACTTTTACTATTTCAGGGTCCAGCGTGAACTTGAACCTAGTCCAATCGCAAGACGCACCAAGTTGGCGAAGTTGAGTTTTCACCACTCCCATGTTTCTCTGAACGTAGTCCCAAATCATTTTATAAAGAGTGACACGGTCGAAATCAAACCTGCTTTTACCTTCCAGTTTTAGTTTTTTTTCAAACACAAATTGAGTTTCAATTCCTGCGTGATCGGCAGCCGGCAACCAAAGGGTTGGTTCACCTTTCATTCTGTGATAGCGTACAAGAACATCCTGAGTTGCAACCTCTCTTGCGTGGCCTATATGTAGAGGATCGTTAGCATTAGGAGGGGGCATAATGATTACAAAAGGTTTATTAGTTGATTTGTTAATTGGTTTATTGGACGGAGAAAAAGCACCGGATTCTTCCCACATCTTGTAAATGCTCTCTTCGTATAGTTTGTGGTTATATGTTGTGTCCATAACGTATTTTGTGCTTGTCCCGCACAAACGACTCCACGACGCAAACACGTAGTATTTGGGAGCAGGCAAGTTCTGTGCTGGGGTGATCGTATTGGGGATCCATGCTTGTAGTTTACCATTTCGCCTCGAAATGGCCAAGCTTTGCTTTGGGATACCACTTGATTTTTAAATTCACCCTGTAATGTGATACAATGCAACCGTTCTTTAAAATAGGTCAGCGTACAGACGCAGACCCCTCATCTCACGGGCAGTGAGAAACTTTAGGGCAAAAAGCCCGGAAGGAGCAAAGTGAAATACAGTAGCGTTACGTTAGGGCAGATCGAAGCAGTAATAAACAAACTTGGGGGAGAGGAAGAGTTAGACAATCTACTCGCTGGCAAATTGAGGGTTGTCCGTGTAGACAAGGCTGGTAAGTTGGTTCGGGACGGTAGCCATTCAGCGATGACGCTGAACGAGAAGCATGACCCGAGCTTGTTCTATAGAGACCGTGTCGGCTTATACGTTTCTCTCAATTTTCTTGGGAAAATCGTCAGTGTGGCGGGGTCTACCGAAGCAGGAAAGAAATTCAAGAGAATACCTTGCTTCAAGCTCGCGACTAATGCAACCGGCGAACAACTGAAATCAGAGCGTCCCGATAGCGTTTGGACGGCAACCGATTTTTGCGCATGGTTTGCTTTCAAACTGCAACAACAGCCTAATGGCGAGAGAGGTGAGCTTCTCAATACCGGCAGTGCCAATCTCTTCCTTGTGGAAGGGATAAATGGCGGCGTCTTTGTCGTCTGCGCTGACTGGAATTCCGGCTTTCGGAAGTGGTACGTCTACACTTGGCAGCTGGACGACACATGGTTTGTTGGTTACCGGTTTGCCTCCTGCAACTGACCGATTTTGGTTCCCTGACCCCTTGGTCCTTTGGCACTTAGTGCTACTAGACCAGGGGGTTATTTTTTGTGTTAAAATAATCGAGGAATCTTTGATAATGCGGCGGTCAAGGCTTACGCGTAAAGATTCCAAATTAAAAAATCGGTAGTTGGTATTTGAAACTTGAGGAGAGAGGTATGTCTCCCGAATTCGATTCAATCCTGAGAGTATTCGAAGGATGGTGGTATAGATGGTTTCAGATACATTAGCGGCGTCTTTGTCGTCTACGCTTACTGGAATTCCGGCAATCGGAAGTGGAACGTCAACACTTGGCAGCTGGACAACACATGGAATGTTGGTAACCGGTTTGCCTCCTGAAACTCCCGGATTTCCCCGATATTATATCGGGGTTTTGGTTAGTAGTTGTTTTTTCCATCCCCCGACCATACGTCCGAGCTCCTGGGTTTGCTCCGAAAACAAAATGTATTTTTTGTTGTCCAGGGCTCGTATATCCCAAGCAATCCGTAGGAGGAATTTTAAGATATCCGTTTTCTTGATAGCCGTTTCGATTGTTGGCAGTTTGCTTTCGATATTTTGATAACTTGCTATAAAAAGGAGCTCCAGGATTTCAATAAACAGAGAATCTATTTTGTTCCCCAATGTGTAGTTGAATTTCTTGGGTAGGTGGTCGCGGAGTTGATACCAATCCGTGTATACTTTTGCGAAATGTTCAATGACAGGAAGATACATTTGCTCCACAATTATGAGGATATCATTTCTATTCAAAACCTGCTTGGTGCATGGCGGGAGTTTTTAAAAGGTAAGAGAAGGAAAGATGACGTGCAGGAATTTCAATACAGACTTTTTGACGAGATTATATTTCTCCACTGTCAGTTAGAGGAAAAAATGTACAAACATGGTAGTTACCAAGCGTTTAACATTTCTGACCCCAAACCGCGCAGTATTCATAAGGCAAATGTGCGTGATCGTCTTTTGCATCACGCAGTCTATCGGCAACTATATCCATTTTTTGATCGTACATTTATTGCTGATTCATATTCGTGTCGAGTCGGAAAAGGAACCCATAAAGCGGTCAATCGTTTCCGATCCTTTGGCTATAAAGTAAGCAAAAACAATACCCGTACGGTCTGGGTGCTTAAATGTGACATAAGGAAGTTTTTTGCATCTGTTGACCAGTATATTCTTATGAATATTGTTAGACGGTATATTCCCAACGAGGACATAGTCTGGCTTATTGATAAGATTGTCGGTAGTTTTAACTCTGGAAAGCCGGGTAAAGGATTACCTCTTGGTAACCTTACATCACAACTTTTGGTTAACGTCTATATGAATGAGTTTGATCAATTTGTAAAGCACAGACTCAAAGCGCGATATTACATTCGATATGCCGATGACTTCGTAATTTTAAGTCAGGATAAAAAGTGGCTGGAAACACTTATTCCAAATATTTCGTTATTTTTAAAATCGCGCCTGGATTTAACACTTCATCCGAATAAAGTATTTATTAGAACTCTTTTTTCGGGCGTAGATTTTCTGGGGTGGATCACTTTTGTCAACCATCGTGTGCTTCGGACTGCAACAAAACGCAGGATGTTAAGAAACATAGAACAAAAAAGAGGTGATATGCGAATACTACAATCATATCTTGGGTTATTACAGCACGGAAACACAAATAAACTGAAAAGAAGAATTATTAAGTGCTAAACTCACGCCTTCAGATTTGGGTTGCGATCGATTTTGCTTGGATCGACAAATTCTTTTCTTTGAAATTTGAAGTAAGCAACAACACCTATCATTGCAGCGTTATCTCCGGTCAATTTATTAGAGTATGGGAAACACACAGAAATTCCAAATTCCTTTCCGAGTTTTCGTAAGCGCTTGCGAAGTTCGACGTTTGCCACAACGCCGCCTCCAACAAGCAAGTGATTAGTGATTGGTAATTGGTGATTGGTGACAACAAAACGCAAAACGCGAATGATATGTGCAAAAGCTACATCTTGGAACGAGGCCGCGAGGTTTTGGATTTTCTCTTTAGTTAAAGGTTTTTCGGATTCAACAAGCCGACTCATTGCCGTCTTAAGTCCGGAGTATGTAAATATTCTTCTACTTTCTTGCCCGAGAATCGGAATAGGGAGTTTATATTTTTTAACATCTCCTAACCTAGACATTTTTTCCAGAACCGCGCCGCCCGGATATCCTAGCCCCAACATCCTTGCTGCTTTATCCAGCGCTTCGCCAAGTGCGTCATCGGTGGTTTGAGCTAGGGTTTCATAGGAGCCGATTTTATTTATTTTGACCAGTATTGTATTTCCGCCAGAAACGACAAGACCTAGGGATGGATACTTGATACTGGATACTGGATATTCGTTGTTTGCGAGTGGGGAGAGAATATGACCTTCTAAATGGTTAACAGCTATTAGTTTCTTTTTATATTTAATGGCCAATTCTTTTGCCTTGCTCACTCCAACACCCAATGCAATTGAAAGACCGGGGCCAACAGTTACCGCAATAGCATCAATATTTGTGACTAGTGATTGGTGGCTGGTGGATAGAGCTTTCTCAACTACGAAGTCAATGCGCTCCTCATGCATTCGTCGAGCGAGACTTGGCATAACACCCCCAAATTTTGCATGGGCAGATGCCTGTGACCAAATAGTGTTGGATAGGATTTTGGTTCCCTCCGTTACCGCCGCCGCCGTTTCGTCGCAAGATGTATCGATCGATAGTATTTTCATTTTTCGATTCCCCAAGAAATTAATCTTTCGTTCGCATTGCGCCCTGAGCTTGTCGAAGGGTTCTTTATTTTCACCCAAATAATGATCGCTTCGTCGTCGAATTTACGAATTTCATCAGCAACTCTTTCAGCCCACTCGATTGCCACAACAGACCTGTTTTTAATAAGACTAGAAAATCCCAGCGCATTTAACTCATCGGATTTTTCCATTCTCCATGCATCAATGTGTGCGAGTGAATGTCCAGTATCTAGTATCGAGTATCTGTTCTCAAGCGAATAAGTGGGGGAGGTAACTAGTTCAGTTATTCCCATTGTCTTAGCCAACCCTTTTGTAAAAATGGTCTTGCCGGCACCCATTTCTCCTTCAAGGGCAAAAATAATGGCTCGTTTACCTTTGTAGCTATCGTATTTTTGCCAAAGTTCTTTGGCAACATTCTGCGTGTTTTCCTCACTTCTACTTAGAACCTCGTTTTTATCTTTAAGTTTTATTTCCCCCTGTCTCAAAATAGCCAGATCGTCAAGTGTTGTATCAATTACTGTTGACGGCTCGTTTTTTGGAAGTTTGCCCGCGTCGATTACCAAATCAATCAACTCTTTTTGTTTATTGGAGATATTGTCAAAGATGTCCGATATCTTATACGGTCGTTTCCGATAAGAGGCATTTGCAGAGGTGGCGACAATTGGGCGACCAAATTTTTTAAGTAAATTTAGCATTAATTTATAATCGGGGATTCTGATTCCCAAAGTTCCGGTTTCCGATTCGATTCCGGGAGCCACCTTGTGTAATCCGACCGAGACAACGGTAACAGGGCCTGGAAGGAAAGTTTTGTATATGTTTTTGGCCGTTTCGTTTAACCTAACGTATTTCTCCGCCATTTTTTGACTCGAACACATAATTGCATAAGGTTTGCCGAAAGGTCTTTCTTTGTATCGATTTAATTTTTTAACAGCAACCTCATTCGATGAATCGACGGCCGCGCCGTAAACAGTTTCGCAGGGAAATATTACAAGACCGCCTTTTTGGAGCGTATCAATAATTTGTTTAATATTTTTAAAACTATTTAATAAGATCATTTTCTTTGTCGGGAAGGTCTCTTTTGAAGTGCTTATACTCATGCTTAATTGATTTAAAAAGGACAGCAAAAGCCATAAGAAGCAAAATCCAAGCCGCAGAACCAATGTTTTTTAGCAGACCTTCAATATTTCCGCGCTCAAACCCTGCAACATAGCCAATAATGGTCATTATTGAAGACCAGCCAAGAGACGCAACAAACGAAAATTTTATAAAACCCCAGAAATTATATTTATCTACTCCTGCTACATAGGCAACCCAAAAACGGGTTAGGTTTGCCATCATTGATGTAGTTAGAATTATGCCACCATGTTTCTGTAAAAGGTTTTTTGCAAAAGCAGCTGTTCTCTCCTGGTGCAGTTTAACAACCAGCCACATCTGAGTTTTTTTACCCAGATAATAAGCAAGCAATAATGTAAGCCACCCTCCGAATGCACCTGAAAGAATAATTGAGATTAG
>Ga0209518_1000652_pt1 | contig 43046 bp, 36 predicted proteins | sample RifGroB1_FD_183993 | JGI IMG/M metagenome (GOLD analysis project Ga0209518, IMG submission 183993) | Groundwater microbial communities from Rifle, Colorado, USA - Groundwater B1 (SPAdes) (version 2) | ecosystem: Environmental > Aquatic > Deep subsurface > Groundwater | place: Rifle, Colorado...
GCGCACAAGCGCGAGTGCTTTCCGCCAATTTCTGACTCCCTGCCCCCTTCGGTGGGCAGGGCTGGGCTCGGAAATGCAAAAGAGTACTTTTGCATTTCGCTCGCCCTACGTCGCCAGTAATATGGTGGGTGAGGTCAAATCTTCTCCTTACTCGACGAGAAATGTACGCGTGAGCTAGGAATACCGAACGTTTTCAAACGCTTTAGAATAAACTTCTGCATTGCGCTCTCGCTTTTGAATGCTCGTTTCCTGCCTTTATCGTAGATCGCCCATTTTCCTACCTGACGTAGAACATCCGTCTTATTGAACACGATGTGCGTAACACCGTTCATGCGCACTGCACGTGCGAGATTTTGCATGTTCATCCAGTTAACTTGGCGACGACGGCCAGTTGTTGCGCCGTACTCTTCACCGATATCGGCAATTTTATCGAATACTTCTCCTTTCGGTTGGAACTTTTTGGCACCTACGTATGTTTCATATATCTTCGCAACACCCCACACATCTTGTATCGCCTGCGGCGGCAAGCCGTTCAAAAGGGCACCCGCTGTTGTGCAATGGCTTGAGGTAACATACGGGTAATCACCCCAATCAATATCCAAACCGAAACCTTGCGCACCCTCGGCGAGAATTCTCACGCCACTTTTAGACTTCGCATGCGGGGAGCGGTTCCATTCTTCGTAGAGATCAAGAAGGTACGGCCGGAGTGCTGGCATTTTTTCTGCACGCACGCCAGTGCGCCCATACTTGTCGCGATACGCTGGTCCGTTGCCGCGACCCGTCGTTCCGACCTTCTTCTCTTTCCTGTCTTCGGCCTTGTGTGCGGGTGTAATGACGTGTGTGTTTCGCGCGATGAATATTTTGCCCTTCGTAGGCACACCTCCTTCTTTTAGCATCCGGAGTTCGCGAAAAAATTGTTCGGGATCCACAACGCATCCAGAGCCAATGATGCTCCTCACACCAAAAAAAACACCCGCGGGAATGTGGTGCGTAATGAATTTCTTGCCCTTATGGAAAATCGTATGGCCGGCATTGCAACCGCCGTTATAGCGTAAAACGTGAGTGTATTTTTTGTTCTGTACAAGATAGTGAGCAACTTTGCCTTTTCCGCAATCTCCATATTGGAGATCTACGATGACATCCATTGAGAGTTTTGGCACGTGCCGCATGATAGCACATGAAAAGTCGGAGGCGCAAGGCGGGTTGTGGTACTTGTTTATAAGTCCCGATCGGGACTTATAAACAAGTGCGGTATTCTCGACGCCTTCTAACTACATCCCAGAGGTACATCCCAGACAGAGGTACATCCCTAGAAGAAGGGACGGATCATCTGCAAGATCATTTGAAATAATGAAACCATAGGTCTTTAAAAGGGATTTCTGGAGCCATTTCTTATCTCGAAGTGAAGGTGAGGACCGGTAGTCTGCCCGGTCTCCCCGACATAAGCAATTACTTGACCTTGCGTAACGCGCTGACCTACAGAAACAATGACACTTGACGCATGGGAATAGAGTGTCTGCGTTCCATTATCGTGTCGTATGACGATGTATGCGCCGTAGCCACCGTTCCACCCACTTATTCGTGCGACTATGACATCTCCCGTAGCCGCGGCCAGAATAGGAGTTCCCATCGGAGCTCCGATGTCGACGGCGTTGTACCCGTGTATGCCTTGCGTGCGCACACCGCCAACTATCGGCCGCAGATAATAACCGTCCTGTACCGAAGACGGCGAAGAGGAAGAGGGTGTTCTAGCACGAGACGCGACTGCTACGGCTATCGTACCTACACCATCCGGAATTATTATTTCAGCACCGACGGCAAGCGATGCCTCATCTGCAAAGCCGTTGAAACGCGCTATTTCCTCCGCATCTCCATCAAAACGTTTTGCCAGAGAAGAAAGCGTGTCGCCGCTTTTAACCGTGTACCGGACCCCTGTCACAGGGAGTATTGTCAGGACCTGTCCGGGACGAATGGTGTCGCGAAGAGGAATGTCGTTGGCCCACCGGATTGTATTTACAGATACTTCAAACATTTTCGCGATGCTGGAGAGCGTGTCACCTTCGCGCACTGTGTAGATGCTGATGGCAGAGTTCTTGGGCTTCTCGATATCTACTATCGTCCCAGAAGGACCTTCCTGGGGAACAAGCGCTATGCCATCAACTATTCCTATATCACCGCCACCACGAGCTGAAGTCGGAGAGATGTTCATGGCGGGTTTGAGAAGCGATATGGTTTGAAGATTTTTCGCCGGCAACGTATCGCCGACCGCGCTCTCACCGCCGCCTTTTACAGCAACGAGAATACTACTAAAAAGACCGGCCCGTGCGGAGACGGGCAAGAGAATACTCAATGCAACGAGAATATATACGCAAAAAACCGCTGCAGGCAGGGTATGCAATCGATATTTCACCCCCCGCAAGCGCCTTATGCTGGCGCGGAGATCCTTAAAGTTGTCTGTTATAAGCCCTAGACAGTAGCTTCGGAAAATCAGGAATTGACTCTAATTTCCACCGTGTCACTGATTCGACACATATCAGGATATAGAGGTCTTGGCCGGGAAAAGCAACTATGCCACCGTCCCATTAACCCTACCCTCATGAGATTGGCGCGTCAATCCGCCTTTCACTAGAGCAGGGGATAATGCTTCTGTCAAGAAAAAGGGGTGGCATGCTACAATAAACACACAAATGCGTGGTCTCCATCTCTTAGAAGGATTAAACACAGCTCAAAGGCAGGCAGTTGTGCATGCTAAGGGCCCGTTACTCATCATTGCAGGGGCAGGGGCTGGGAAAACACGGACGGTCGCGCATCGCATCGCTTATCTTATAGAGGGAGGGGTGTCCGCACGACATATTCTTGCGGTCACGTTTACAAATAAAGCGGCGGGAGAGATGCGCAATAGGGTCCGATCCCTTGGACCGAACGCTACAGGAGGAGCGTTGATCGCAACGTTTCATTCTCTCGGGGTGCGGCTTCTTCGAGAGTTCCACAAAGAAGCCGGTATCCCTTCCACTTTTACCATTTGGGATCGTGACGACAGTATTCGCGCTCTTAAGAAAATTATCGTGGATCTCGACATGGGTGATATGACGCCACGTAGCGTATTGGCCGCTATTTCGCGGGCAAAGAGTGATTGTCTTTCGGGAGAGGCGTACGCGGAACAAGCTGTGAGTTTCCGTGAACAGTGCATAACGCGCGCATGGGATAGGTATGAAAAAGTGTTGCGGGAAGAAGATGCGCTTGATTTCGACGACCTCCTGCTGCGCACGCTCACACTCCTCAACACTTCGCCAAACACGCTTTCGCTTCTCCAGGCGCGATGGAAGTACCTTCACGTAGATGAATATCAGGATACAAACAAGGCGCAGTATGAAATAGCGCGCCTTTTGGCGGGAGAGACAAAAAATATCTGCGCTGTTGCGGACTTGGATCAATGTATTTACACATGGCGCGGGGCACGGCTTGAGAATTTGCTCGAATTCGAGCGGGAGTTTCCGAACACAACAACGGTACTGCTTGAGCAAAATTATCGCTCGACGCGCACCATCATTTCCGCAGCAAATTCAGTCATCGAAAAGAACGTGCGGCGCAAGCCAAAAAAACTCTTCACTGAGCGCGAGACCGGAGAAGCGATAACGCTGTACGCCGCCGAGAATGACATCGACGAAGCATGGTTCGTGGCGAGAGCCGCTCAAAGATTCATAGCACGCGGAATGAATCCGAGCTCGATAGCCGTCCTCTATCGTGAAAACTTTCAATCGCGCGCACTTGAAGAGGTCTTTCTTCATCTCAATACCCCCTACCGGGTCATCGGCACGCGCTTCTTCGAACGCAGGGAGGTAAAAGATGTCTTAAGTTATCTTCGAGCGTCACTTAATCCGAAAGCTCGTGCTGATATAACCCGCATCATTGCCTCTCCTCCGCGGGGCATCGGAAAAGTAACGCTTGCAAAAATGCTTTCGGGAGACGCGCTCGGTGGAACTGTGGCAAAAAAAGTTGCCGATTTCCGCGCAACGCTTCACGATATCGGACGCGCAACGGATATCCTTCCCGCGTCAGAAGCCGTGCGGTTTGCATACGAACGAAGCGGGATCGAGGCGTATATCGCAAAATACATTGAGGGGGGTGCGGAGCGCGCGGAAAATATTCGAGAACTCGTGAACCTTTCAACCCGGTACGATGATGAACAGCCGCCACAAGGAATCTTGAAACTCTTGGAGGAGGCGGCGCTTCAAAGCGACCAGGACGAACTCGAGAAACCGATGGACGCCGTGTCGCTGATGACCGTGCATGCGTCCAAAGGGTTGGAATTCGACGTAGTTTTCATAACCGGACTTGAACAGGGTCTCTTCCCGGCGATACGAGCGGAGAGTGCGGAGCGCGATCCGGAAGAAGAGAGGCGGCTGTTCTACGTTGCGCTCACGCGCGCGAGAAAGCGACTCTTTCTCTCGTATGCTACAGAGCGCATGCGATGGAGTTCGCGCGAACGCACGCTCCCCTCTGAATTTTTGGAGGACATAGATTCTCGGCTTGTCGAAAGTGCGAAAAAGGAGCATGTTGAGAATGAACGTACCATTGAGTAAATGAGTAAACTGATATGGGACAGCGGCTCGGACAACATTTTCTTAAGACCCCGTGGGCCGCACGGGCCCTCGCGCAAGCGGTAGGTATAGGAGCGAAAGATACCGTGCTTGAAATAGGGCCCGGAAAAGGCGCTCTAACGCGCGAACTTCTCAAAACAGGGGCGCGCGTTGTTGCAATAGAAAAAGATGAAATACTTGCGGATTTTCTTCGCGAGAAGTTCGCGGTGGAAATTGCATCCGGACTTTTAACGATGGTCCCGGGCGATATACGCGACATATCGCCAGAGGAACTCGACCTAAAAGACGGTACGTACGTAGTCGCGGCGAACATTCCGTACTACATAACCGGAGAAATTATTCGACAATTCCTCACGACAAGAGCAAAACCGCGCGCTATGGCGCTCCTCGTACAAAAAGAGGTCGCGCAGAGGATAGTTTCAAAACGTGAAAGTTTGCTATCGCTTTCGGTGAAAGCATACGGAATGCCAAGGGTCGCCGCAAAAGTATCGCGCAAGAATTTCTCACCGCCTCCTGCGGTTGATTCGGCTATTCTGGTAATCGAATCTATCTCGACTGATTTCTTTAAAGATCTCTCCGAGGAAAGATTTTTTAAGACCATACGCGCAGGATTCGCTCAAAAAAGAAAATTCCTCGTCAACAACCTTGCCATGCAATTCAGAAAATCTGAAATGCTCGAGGCATTTCGCGCGTGCAATGTAGACAATATGGTACGCGCAGAAAACGTTCCTCTGGAAACCTGGAAATGCTTGGTGCGCGCTACTGAGAAGATCCCATCATTATGATGGAGCTCCCCGTTTTTATGCGGTTAGGAGCTATCTGATATATGCAGTAGTAAGGGGCACCGGCGAGTCCTAGAAGCCATTGCCCTGCGTGCCTTGGAGGACCGAATAGGTATGTTTTAGTCGCGGTTGTCCATATATATTCCCCACCGCGCGGCGGGCCAAGACTCGCGTAGATGGTCTGATTGTAATAGCAGGGTATGACGATACGCGCTTGCCCGCCAAATGGATATGCTCGCGTAAAAAACGGCGCTAATAAAATCAATAGCGCCAGCGCGGTCATAAGCACGGGGAATCGAAGGGTCATGGATTTCATTGTAGCACCAAGTAGAAAGTGCGCGGTGTTCCTGAATTCGGTCTGTGCAAAACACAGTGGGTTGTTGTGCTCTAAGCCCACAGGTTATACCCTATACACTATGCAGTGGTTCCGTGAACATCCGTATGCATCCGCGATCACCGCCGTCTCTGTCGTCCTTTTCTTGGGTGCGTACCTCGTAAAGGAACGCGCGACGGTCTCTCCCATCTCATCTACCACAATCGCATGGGGAGGTACTGGCAATGGCTTTTGGTATCCAACTTTAGGAGAAGGTATTCCCGCTGACAGTACCCTCGGAAAAAGTCTGGCTGATCTTTATCAGCAAATGCGGAGTACTCCGTCATTCTCCTACATCCCGTATGCGCCCGCAGACACATCGGGAGATATGGAAGATAATTTTGATCTAAGCACTTTATTGAATCAATTATCAAATGGGGAAAGCGTGGGTTCCGGTAACGACGCAACGGAGGACGACCCCGCTTTCGCGGACGCATATTCTTTCATTCCGCGCGGTCTCATAGCAACCTCCGTCCCCGAGTCAAAACAAACCCCTACGCAACAGGCGCTTTATCAATATGGGAACGATGCCGGTTTTTACATAAAGCTATTCGAGGAACGAAATCTCAGTATGGAGCGAATTCTGAAAGACCAGTTCGAGGATCCACGCGATCCGCAAAAAAACTCTATGCTTCTTGCTCTCGCGGAAGGTATGACAGAGATCGGATTTTCACTTGAAAAATTAAATAAGATACCGAGTATGGCGACTTCGGCAAATACGCGACTTTCGGATAGTTATAAGAAAATGGGGGAGAAACTTGCGCTCATCCCCAGCGCGGAACGAGACGAGGAGCGCATTGCCGCTATACTCGCTTACAATGCTGTCGTTGAAGAGTATGTGAAAAGTTATGTTGCGCTTGCAACACTCTTTTCCATCGCAGAAGTGAAGTTTGGGTCAACCGACCCTGGAAGTATTTTCACTTTTACAGTTGCCAGTTTCTAGTTTTCAGTTGTCAGTGATCAGTTGTCGGTATATGACTTCATACGCAAAGTCGTACAAAGATTTGATCGTTTGGCAGAAATCCATAGAACTCGTTACAGAAGTATACAAACTAACTGCAAAATTCCCTCGTCATGAGGTGTACGGACTTGCATCACAAATACAGAGAGCGGCAACGTTCATAGCTTCAAATATTGCGGAGGGCAGTAGCAGGGGCACCACGAAAGATTTCGTGCATTTTCTTCGTATGGCGCTCGGATCTGCGACAGAGCTTGAGACCCAATTTGTTATCGCGACGAATTTAGGATACCGCGCCGCCTCCAAAGACACGAGGAGTGTGAATTTGTTGTCCGAGGTGTGCCGAATGTTACACGGAATGATCAAAAAACTGAATTCTTCTGACAACTGACAACTCATGGACGACTATCCACTAGTTGTCCCCGCAAAATCCCGATAGTTATCCACTTGTGCGGTTATACTTATCGTGTGGAAACTCGACATATACAGCTCGAGCGTTTTTCGCCTATGGTCATAACTGCAGGATTTGCAGTAGTGATGCTCGTCGGCACACTTGCTTGGCAGACGACACGTCCGTGGAGAAAAAGTACGGGAGAAATACGTGTTGCCGTTACGGAACAAACGAAAAACTCGAACAATGATATTCGTTGGCAAAGAGCCCTTGAAGAAGGGAGCGTAAGTGGTGGGGTGGGAGGAAATGTCTTGAACGATCCGGATGGCCTTTCAAATATCGCCGACAACGTCTTAGGGACGTTAGTCGGTTCGTATGTCGCCATGAAAGAGGATGGTACATACACTCCTGCACAGGGAAATCGTGTCGCAGAGACCGTCTCTTCAGAACTGCGCGCAAATATCTCATATCGTACGTACGGAGCGAACGACGTCAAAACGGATCCCGATCTGCCTGCAGGAGTTTCGGCGCAGGCGGGTGTGTCGCTTGCACGAATGTTGGTATACCGAAGCGATCTACGTATCGCTCTCGAGCCGCTCCTGGAAAATCAGTCCTACGAATTGGATATCTTCGCCTCCTACATAGATACCGGCGACAAAACCCATCTCGTGGAACTCCAGCGCGCGGCAGAAGGTTATCACACTGCTATAGAAAAAGTTTTGCAAGTCGTGGCGCCGAAAAACGCACTGACATACCAGCTGGATATCCTGAACGCCCTGTCAGAATTCGAAATGGTTCTCGAAAAAATGGCGATGTATGCCGATGATCCATATGCCGCGGCCGCACTTTTGCGCACATTCAGCGGAGCGGAGACAAATATACTGACGTCGTTCGATGCCCTCGCCGGATATTTCCGCTCGTATACACGTACATGAAATCAATTCACTATACAGCGTTCGCAATAGTATCTTTTATCGCATTTGCCGCCTTGCCCTTTTATGTAACGGCAGACCATGTGCCGGGACATACGGAAGAGTCACCGACGTCTGAACAATATCAGTTTCAGCGCTCGGGTATATTCGGCTGTAACCAAACCGCTGCCTACAGAATGAGTGTCGGAGCACTCTCTGCGGTCGGAGGTGTGTATGTGCCCGTTAACGATGCCGCAGTGACCTTGAATACCGGTTACCTTGTATATAAGGAGTGTGTACTCGACGGCGTAAGCAAGCGAATAGCGGAGAGTGCCGCAACCGGCCTCGTCACGAAGGGTCTGACAGATAGCTTGACAGGGCGCGACGGAAAACCGCGATGGCCCGAGGACCTCATCGCGGATATTTTGGAGCGTAGTGACCAATCGCGTATGCACACCATAGAGAGCGGTGAACTTTCCGTACTTCATCCCGCATTCAGTAAAGAAGTTATACGAGCTAATTTGCGCGATTATATGAGGGAGACACGCGCGCCGAATCAGGCTCTCGTTTGCCCGTATTCGGGTGATCTCAAATCAGTTCTGGACGGAACAACAGATGATGTGTTTGGGGGACTTATGGCACTCACGAACCCCGCCTGCAACCCGCTCGGAGCGGCATATCTAGCGCGAGACTACACAGAAAAAAAGGATGCTCTCGCCGTGGAAGAGATGATGTTCCGTCTCACTACAGGGCAGGGACTTTATGGCATCGAGGAATATAACCCCGCCACGGGCCGGTACACTACACGCACTCCAAGCTCCATCGTTTCTGCGAACGTCCAGCAACTTGTTACATCCGGATTCCGTCATCTTGAGAATGTGACCGAGATAGACCAAATGGTAGGCGCTCTTTTCTCCAGTCTCTCGACTCGTATTATCTCCGATTCGGGTGGCCTCGCTGGTCTGATACAGCCCACCGCGGGACAACCTTCATATCTGGAGCAAATGGCGCGAGAGTCCGCGCGAGGACTTCGTGATTCAGCTATAAATGCCGCTTTGCAAATACTTTCCGGCGCACGACAGGTGGAGGTCATTTACTTAAATGCCATGAAGGCCATCGCCACGCGGTTGACGGAGGCCATAGGTAGAGTTCGTGGAGCCGAGAAACAGTGCTGGGACCTCATCATTCCGAAAGTACAGGAATATGCGCGATGCCCGGGTCAGATAACCGACCCCGTAACCGGCGCTACAACATGCCTTCCAGGGTTTGCAATTAAGGTCGCCACTTCAACAATACACTCCCAACAAGTTATCGACTCGCAAATCGCGCCAATCGCAGAAGCGGCAATCATAAACATTCAAGCAAGTGAACAAGCGTTGGAACTAATAAATCGCCTAATTGCGGGTATCGCCAATACAACTTCGCTGGAAGCCCAGCGCCTTGCGCTCCAACAGCTGGATAGTCTTATTGCGCAAAATAAACTCCACAATCAATACGATGCCCAGCAAGCGGAGCAAAGAAAAGGTGAGGTGGACGGAGCGATGACCCAACTTACGGAAGACACCGTTATCGCGTGGGCCGATTCCACCGATCCGAACGTCGGTTGGTGCAACGTCAACAATCCGTCCGTCATTCAGATGTGGGCGGAGCGCTGGAGAATATAAGCATGAACACTCCTCCATACAACGATGTGAACGTGAATGGTACGACTCTTGATACCTCCATCATGAACGAGCGATCTTCACTAAAAACAGCGTATATGTTCTCGATTGGAACATTGATTGCGCTCGCAATCGTTCTGATTCCTGTGGGAACTTCGAATATATATCCGTCTGTTCAATACGTCGGCGCAGGAGTAGAGTGTCTTGAAAAGACGTCTCCCAACGGGGTGACTACGTGTACACGTAAGGATTTAAGCGATACATGCAAAAACACCCCCGCACAGTGTACGCAAAAAGAAAAAGATGTGATGCTTGAGCTAATTAAAGCGGGTATATACAACACGCCAGATTCTCTGCCTGCGGGTGATCCAAACTCCTGCGGATGGTGGAATATGTTCGCATGTGTTGAATATGCTTGGAACAAAGTGGTTACGACTATCGCTTTCATACCGGCAAGCATCGGCGCCGCATTTCTCATTATCTCAGGGCACCTGTTTAATTATTCTATAGACCATACCGTCATTCAGTTCAAAGAATCTATATTCAGTAACATAGAGGAAGGTGTAAACACTGCCTGGGAGGCATTTAGGGACGTCGCGAATATTGTCATCATCGGCATGTTCGCTTTTATTGCGATCTCTCTAATTCTGGGAATTAAGGAGTACGGCGAACGCAGAATGATCGCACGCGTCTTAATTATTGCCGTTCTTATAAACTTCAGTCTTCTTTTCACGAAGATGATAATTGATGCGTCGAATTTCACTGCGTATCAATTTTATAAAGCCGCACCGATCACAATTGCGAGTGCGAGCGGCAGTGTTTCAACAGAGGGAGATATCGCGGCACCTGGGTTTGCCGGTTCATTCTTGAAAGCCATGGGTGCTACAAATGTCGGGGATTTATTCAACGCATTGGAAAAACAGCAAGAGAGTAAGAAGGGGAGTTGGTATGGGACTATACTTTTTGGCCTTCTCACGGGTGTACTGTTTCTTCTTGCCGCAATTGTCATGCTGTATGGCGCATTTCTTCTCCTTGCCCGCGCCCTCCTTTTCATTTTTCTTATGATAATTTCGCCGGTCGCCTTTGCCAGCTGGCTCATCCCGAAGTTCTCACAGCAGGGCTGGAGCATGTGGTGGGATACGCTTTTAAAAAATGCGGTATTTGCGCCTCTTCTAATGATCATGCTGTGGGCTTCTCTTAAGATCGCAAAGCAATTCCAAACAACGGGTGGAACAATAGGAAGTCTCGTCGGTAATCCGGGAGATGGAATAGGAATAGGGGCGCTTTTCAATTACATAATAATTCTCGGCATGCTCTTCTTATCTATCAAACTCGCAAGTAAGTTTTCTAGTACTATTGCCGGATTTAGCATGGCATCGTCTGTGATGGCGACGCCGTTTACCCGCGGCGCGCGACTTGCCGGAGCTACACTTTCACGTTTTGCGGTAGGCCCGGCCACATACGGGCTCCAGAAGCGACTGACAGGTAAGGCAAAAGAAGCAAGAGACCAAAGCGCAGAAGCGCGTGTTAGTGCGGCAACGTTGCGAAGAGAGGGGGATGTCCGGGGGGCGAAGAGGATGGAAAAAACCGCAAATAAATTTGAAAGGCGCGCCGATTCAAGAGTTAAGTGGGCTGAGCGCGCTGGAGCAGTCGCAGGAAGCCGCCTCAATGTGATGAATACTCAAGCCGCAAAGACGGTAACTGCCGGAATGGGTATCACGGGATTTGCCGCGGGAGCGTCATCTCAAGGAGCCAAAAGTTATTCGGATAATATAAAGGCGAGAGCCGCGGTCGCTGAAAAGAGCGCGGCGAAGCTAGCCCCCTCTTCGGAAGAACGCAAACTAATGGAGGAGAGAGTGCGCATGCAACGTGAAGATGGTTACAAGACACGTCAGTTGGCAGAAAAGAACGCTAAGATGACTTTTGAGGCAGTCCGGTCTGCTATGGATGGGGAGAAAACTCAAATACAATCTCAACTTAATACGGTAGGGGAGGAGGCGCAGGCCGCTCGTATGCGCGGAGAAGATGCAAAGATCAAAGAAGCGACAGAAAAGGCATCGAAACTACAGGAACAACTCGCCAAGTTAACCGATAAGAAATTCACGGTCAATGTAGATGGAAAGAAAATAGAGACGTCGCATAAAGAGGCGAGCGCAACACACTCGGTAGCTGATAAAGAACTTATCAAGTATAGAGAGGAGACGAGTGAGCAGATTAATAAAATGACAGTGGCAATGCAGGGCGCCGCTGAAAACATAGCCGAGAAGATCGGTAAGCGAGAAGGTACGGTCTTGGAAAAAGCTCTGGGCGCGTTTACCGGTGCGAACACGCGGGTCGGGCAAGAAACAAGAGATCTGTATAAAAAACGACAGGGGACAGCGCGTTTGCGCAGTGTGTTTGAATCTATGAAAGAAGAATCCTCTCCGGTAACGCCGCCTTCTAACGAGAAAAAGCAAATATGAACGAACTCGAGAATGAGCAGGATTTAAAAGAGCAAATTCAGGAGCGTTTCAAACAGCTCCCTAAAGTAATTCAAGATGCGGTTACTTCGGCCGATGTTGAGAAACGTCTGCGTATTCTGGCGGACACGCATCAATTGCATGTCGATCAGTGGCAACTTCTTGAAAATAACGTGATGCTGACTTTAGTCGGCTTTCAACCCATGGAGGAACTTGCGGAGAATATAAGGAGCGACCTTGGAATCCGAGAAGAGGCCGCGGAACGGCTTGCGGCTGACGTTTCGAAGATAGTGTTTGAACCAATTCGACAGGAGATGGAACGAGAACTAGGTCATCCGGACGCCAAAGCGAAGGAGATGAGCGATATTGAGGTCGCGCGTGAACATATTCTTACGGAACATGAGGCGCCGGGCTTCGGGCAACAAGCGCTAGAAGAGGAGGTTCCCGTTTCACGATCTGCGCCTGCAGTGCCCCAGACACCGCCACCAGCTATCCGACCGGCAACACCTCCCCCGCCACCTCCTACCACAAGAGCAGAACGTGGCCCCGCCTCCGGCGCATACAAATCCGGCGAACCGAGCGTCGCACGTAAATCAGTAGAGGATGATCCGTACCGAGAACCCCCCCAATAGGCACAAGGCACATGGCATTAGGCACAAGAGAAATCCGTTCCCACAAGGACCTGGTAGTCTGGCAGAAATCAATCGACATGGTGTCCGAAATTTATCGGTTGACGAAATCATATCCCGAAGATCAAAAATTCGGTCTCGTGTCTCAAATGCAAAGGGCTTCGGTGTCTATCCCCGCCAACATTGCGGAAGGATACGGTAGACACGCCACAAAAGAGTATTCGTATTTCCTTCGTATAGCGCTTGGATCTCTTGCTGAGCTAGATGCGCTCATCACCATTTCTAGAAAACTATCGTATCTGCCCGTCGAAGAGTGTAGTAAACTTGAGGCACAGCTGGGGACAATCGGCAAAATGTTCTATGCGCTACATAAGCGCATCCACTAGTGCCATTTGCCCTGTGCCTAGTGCCCTATTACGTATGCAATTTCAAGTGCCGCAATTTATCGAGATAGAGGACAAAATATTCGGTCCTCTCACGTTTAAGCAGTTTATTTATGTCGCAGGAGGCGCGGGCGCATGTTACCTTTTGTGGCGGGTCCTTCCACTCTTACTCGCAGCGCCTTTGATATTGGGTGTGGGCGGACTTGCCGCCGCGTTAGCGTTCATGAAATTAAATGGACGGCCCTTTATTCTCGCTCTGGAAAACGGTTTCTTCTTCCTTATCAAAACGAAACTGTACCTGTGGAATAACGAGCAAAAAACAAGAAAGGTCGAGGAACATAGCGCGAAGCCCGAAGATGTTGCGACACAAGTGTATGTTCCGAAACTCTCAGAAAGCAAATTGCGCGAACTTGCTTGGTCCCTGGATATTAAAGAACGTATAGCGGGCGGAGTCGCGCAAAATGAAGAACACGTGGGCGGCATTATAAGTCCGGTGCACACCGCCAAAGAAGCCCTTGTTAGATAAGTACTAAGAAATATGTACAAAGTATAAAATCAGAATTTATCTTACTACTTAGTACTTTTCACTTAGTACTTACTCAAGTATGCCTCCCAAGCTTCAAAACATTCGAGCGAGCAAAAAATCCACACAGGACTTCGTTCCCGTACGCGAAGTGCGCGACGGCATCATTGTCCTGAAGGATGGCGGTTTACGCGCCGTACTTCTTGCTTCATCTCTAAACTTTGCGCTGAAATCCGAAGATGAGCAAACCGCCTTCATCATACAGTTCCAAAACTTCCTCAACTCACTCGATTTCTCCACTCAGATATTCGTCCAGTCGCGCATGCTCGACATACGTCCTTACATTGCATCCCTCGAGACCGCCTATAAAAATCAGCTGGACGACCTAATGCGTATCCAGATACGCGAGTATATTGAATTCGTAAAGAGTTTCACTGAGGCCGCGAATATAATGACAAAGAATTTCTTCGTAATCGTTCCTTATGCGCCCACTGCGCTCTCCATGACAAAAAACGGACCTGCTTCGCTAATGCCGTGGAACCGTAAAAAGAGAGGTTCTGAAGAAACGAATAGGACATTCGAGGAACAGGTGACTCAACTTGAGCAAAGAGTCGCTATTGTTCAACAGGGCCTTGTCCGCACCGGTGTGCGCACCGTGCAACTAGGGACTGAGGAAACGATAGAGCTTCTATATAAAATGTTCAACCCAGGCGAGGAAAGAAAGCCCATGTCATTGGAAGTAAGTAATAAGTAGAAAGTTCAAAGTACAAAACCATGAAGGAATTGATGAAACGTAATGACTTGGAGGAACGAACCTTAGATTTCGCCAGAAATGTTCGTATCTTCATCAAAAAACTGCCGAAAAGCGCTGGGATTTATGCAGACGGTAGTCAGGTAATTCGTTCGTCAGGTTCAATCGGTGCGAATTACATTGAGGCACAGGGCGCGTTGAGTAGAAAGGATTTTGCGATGCGTATCAAAATTTGTAGAAAGGAAGCAAAAGAGACGCATTATTGGCTCGATTTACTTGATGTCCCATTCTCGTTAAGCAGTGAACGAAAACTGTTGATGAACGAGGCGGTAGAATTAGTACGAATGTTCACGGCAATGGTCAAAAAACTTATTTAGCACTTTGTACTTATTTTCTTACTACTTACTATCCACTATGGCACTCTTTGACTTTCTTTCATCCGGAAAAAATAAAGCGCTCGAAGCGCGGATCTTGCCCGTGCTTCCCGAAGAGATATATGGAGCGGGCGTTCTGGATCTCCAGGACGTCATTGCGCCACATGCACTGCGCGTCAATTCTCGTGAACTCGATCTCGGCGAGAAAATAGCGCGCACGTTTTTTGTCATTTCATATCCGAGATTTCTTACAACGGGATGGTTCGCTCCCATAATCAACATGGATAAAGTGCTTGATATAGCCATATACATCCATCCTATGGATACGAACGAGATGCTCCGAAAGTTCCAGAAAAAGGTTGCGGAGGTACAAAGTCAGATATCGACACGTGAAGAAAAAGGCATGGTGCGCGACCCGATGCTCGATACCGCTTACTCAGATCTTGAAAGTTTGCGCGACTCTCTCCAGCAGGCACAGGAGCGTATTTTTGAAGTGGGTCTGTACCTTACGCTCTATGGCAACACGCGCGAGGAATTGGACAAAGTGGAGAGCGAGGTGCGCTCTATTCTCGAATCGCGCTTGGTTTACATTCGTCCCGCGCTGTTCCAGCAAGAGGGAGGTTTTAGAAGCGTATTGCCTTTGGCGACGGACGAACTCGATGTGCATACAAAGCTTAACTCGGCGCCACTCTCGTCCATTTTTCCCTTCATATCATTCGACCTCACATCGGATCGCGGCATCCTCTACGGCATTAACCGACATAATTCGTCCCTTATTCTCTTTGATCGATTTTCGCTCGAGAATTACAACTCGGTGATGTTCGCTAAGAGCGGAGCCGGTAAAAGTATTCGGCATCAAGAACAGGTGCTTATCAAGTCATGTGGTGTTGTGACAAAGACACAAATCGGCAGTCTGGTGGAGAAAATCATTAAGAAATACGGGTGTACGAAAATTGACGATGAACTTGAGGGGGTAATTAATCCCGATATTGAGGTCTTTAGCTTCGATAAGCAGATGAGGGGTAGATGGAGCAAGGTTACAGTCGCAGCCCGTAAAGCCGCGCCCGATGTCTTTTACACGTTCAAGACGAAGAGCGGACGTGAAATTACAACTACCGCCGATCACAATATGCTTATCCTGCGCGATGGCAGAGTGATTGCGGCAAAGAGCGAAAATATTAGGAGTGGCGAATATATTCCTCTGCCTCGCTCGGTAAGCTTTGCTCCGCACTCAAGCAATGAGATTACCGTCGAGTTCGCAGAATTGCTCGGGTGGATAACGGCCGAAGGAGCGTTCACAAAGCGTTCAATCGTCATTAGCAACACAGATACCGAATCTCTCGACTGCATGGAGTCGTTGTGCAAAGCGCTGAATATGAGCTTCACGAGAAATCTCCGCTGGGTCGCAATTTACGGAACGGCGCTCCGTAAGCACATGCACAAGATTGGCGCTGATGGACTGTCGAGAGCCAAGCGCGTTCCCGCTCCTATCTTCAGCGCCTCGCAAGAAGCGATTGCAGCGTACCTGCGCGCGTACTTTGAAGGCGACGGAGGAGTAGAGAATCACGAAATTACAGCCCTGTCTAAATCCAAGGAGCTTATCTCCGGACTTGCATACCTTCTCTATTACTTCGGCATCATCGCGCGAATACAGAAGCGGCAAAAGAAATATGCAAAGACGGGTCGGAAACGAACATTCTGGCAATTACGGATATCTGGTCAAGACAATATCCGCAGATTCCAAGAACACATCGGATTTATCACGACGCGCAAGAGAGAAGCGCTCGCGCGGATCGCGGCGAAAAACGGCAACACGAACTGCGATATCGTGCCGGGGCTTCAGCCGCTCGCGAAAGAGCTGGCAGAGTTGTTTGATTCGCAACTCTCTGATATTTCCGATTTTTCCGCATTGAAGCAAGGGCATGACCTATCTCCAAAGCGGCTCGGCCTGCTTGTCGAGAAAATGGAGGCGCGCGTCCGGCGGTTCAAGGACCTCTATCCTTTCATGCAGAAACTCCAAGACTTGCCTACTGTGGAAGCAATAATAAAAAAGGTCGATGAAGACCGCGAGCTCAATCGAAAACTTATCGAAGAAATGAGTAGTTCGTGGTTTACCGTAAAACAAGGCATGCCGCCCCGCGCGCGCAATGCACTGAAGATATTCGCCGCCGCCAGAATACCCGCCCCCGCGACAACGGATGAACTAAAAGGGATGGTCGCCGACGGCATAACGCACACAGGCGTGTATGCGCAAGACATTCACAAATTCCTCTCGCTCTCTCTGCGCGGGGAGAGAAACAACTCATCGTATGAGATGCTGCACGCGGCAGCGCAATTCATTGTCGGAGAGTACCACAACACCCTTCGCAATCTCCCGCGTGTTGAGGAAATACTGGCAATGTTCAAACGGCTGGCGGAGGCGGAGCTGTTCTGGGACCCCATCGTCGCAATAGAGAAAATAGAGAACAAAAAAGACAAATACGTGTATGACCTTGAGGTGGACGACGAGGTGTTCCTCGCGGGGCATGGGGGTCTTTTCGTCCACAACTCGTACATGATGAAGCTTGAAATACTGCGCTCACTCATGTTCGACACGGAGGTCATAGTTATAGACCCTGAGCGGGAGTATGAATACTTGGCCGAGACTGTCGGCGGGCGTTATTTCAACATATCGCTTTCGTCCGAGCATCACATCAACCCGTTCGACCTGTCCGTGCCGCGAGAGGATGAAAACCCAGCAGACGTGCTTCGAAACAACATCATCACGCTAGTCGGTTTATTTCGCATCATGCTCGGAGGACTGACTCCGGAGGAAGACGCCATCATAGACAGGGCGATAACGGAAACATACGCGCTGAAAGATATAAGTCCGGAGGCAAATTTCGCCGCCGTCGAGCCGCCGCTTCTCTCCGACTTCGAACTCGTTCTCTCCGGCATGGAGGGTTCGGAGTCTTTGGTATCCCGCCTTTCCAAATACACGAAAGGCACATGGTCGGGATTCATGAACCGACCAACGAATGTGGACATGAACAAAAAACTCGTTGTCTTTTCCGTACGAGACATGGAAGATGATTTGAAGCCGGTTGCAATGTACATAATCACGCACCATATTTGGAACACGGTCAGAAAAGAGCTCCGTAAACGACTACTCGTCATAGACGAAGCATGGTGGATGATGCGTTCTGAAGATACCGCTTCGTTCCTTTTCGGAATCGCAAAGCGCGGACGAAAATACTATCTCGGCATCTCAACCATAACGCAGGATGTGTCCGACTTCCTGAACTCTCCGTATGGTATTCCAATGATAACGAACTCGTCCATTCAGATACTTCTGCGGCAATCTCCGACATCGATAAATCTGGTGCAAGAAACTTTCAAGCTCTCCGATGAGGAAAAATATCTTTTGCTAGAATCTGACGTCGGAGAGGGTATTTTCTTTGCCGGATTGAAGCATGTAGCCGTCAAGGTCATCGCTTCATATACCGAGGATCAGATAATCACTTCGGATCCGTCGCAAATACTTTCTATAAAGAAGGCGAAACGGGAACTTGAGAACGCCAACGAGATAGCAGCGGCACAAAGAACTCCTGGGAAGCCGGCTCCAACACAAGATTCACCTGCAGTAACGTCGCCCACCCACTCTACGCAAGAAACCTCTATTCAAGAAGACACTCCTCTCGCGCGTCTTGTACGTGAACAGACAATTAATATGGCGCAGACACCAATGCCTTCCCCTGGGAAAAATCCCACAATGCCACAGTTGGTGCAAAGGGTTTCTCGTCCGTCAATACCCAGATCGGCAAATACTGAGACGCCCGGAGACTAAGTACGAGAATTATGAAATATGTTATTCAGACCTTTTCTCCGATACTTTTCCCGCTCTTATTCGTCGCTATCTTCGTACACAGCACTCCCGCGTACGCGCAGTTCACTCTACCCGGGTTCAGCGCAGACTTAACGCTTAATACCGCTCCCGAATATCCTTCGCCAGGAGAAAGTGTCCGTCTGTCGGTGCGCAGTGTTTTGCTCGACCTCTCCGCAAGTGAAATTACCTGGTATGTGAACGACGTAATAGCCGCTTCGGGAACAGGTGTATCGGAACTAACCGTAACAGCAGGACCTCTGGGTTCGGAAACGCGCATACGTGCTGAAATCGGTGGACAAAACACTGGCACTTTCGTGGCGGGTGCACTACGGCCGACGGAAGTGGATCTTCTGTGGGAAGGGGATTCATACGTGCCGCCGTTCTACCGGGGCCGCGCACTGCCCACGGCAGGAGGTGGCGTTCGCCTTTACACAATTCCGCGCTTTCAACGTCCCGGTAGCGCATCCCTGGTATCCACCGATGACCTCATTTATACGTGGCGAAAGAATAATCGCATAATTCAATCCGCGAGCGGGCGGGGAAAAAATATCGCTCTCTTAGAAGGTCCGGTTCTTTTCGGATCTGACACGTTCTCGGTAGAGACACGCACGACAGATGGAGAGTTGAGGGGATTTGCATCCGTCCGTATCTCCTCCATCGAACCCATGCTTGTTCTCTACGAGAATCACCCCGTATTCGGCATCCTCTACCATCGCGCCCTGCCTGCTGCGACACGCGCGGCGCAAGCAGGGCTTGCGAGCGAAACTTCCATTCCTGAAGTTGAAGCAACACTCTCGGCAGTGCCATACTTCGCTCCCGTGCAGAATCCCGACGGTGATCTTCTACTTTATAAGTGGCTCGTTAATAATGCCGTTATAGAAAATAGTCTCACGCGACCGAGCTCTATCACGATTAACGCCGAAGGCGCGGATGGGCGCGCCCGCATTGAGCTCGAGCTTACACATGCAACGAATTTTTTTCTAAGCGCACGCCGCGCGTGGACACTTACGCTTGCAGGATCAAAAAACGCAGGGGTATCTGATCCGTTCCAGCCATTCAACCAATAGTAGTATGATCCGATTCCCACGCGCCGCTAAAATACTTCGCTACGTTCTTGTCGCAAGCACCGTCGCGACTCTTCTCGCTCTTCTATCGTGGTATTTCTTCCTACAATCTCAGGAAAACGCTTTACTCGCGACTGATATCGCCCGCGGAGTAGGCATCGCACCGCCTTCGTTCGGAGGCCTTTTCGGCAGTACCTATGAAAACATTACTGCGAATACTTCGAATTTTGAAGCAGGAGCAAGCGCTTCAAGTACGGCGGCAATGCCTCGACTGTGGCAGATAACAAAAACGCCCGTGGCTGGCGCGGGGTTCATGCCAAGCACAGCGATATCCTCAAGTACGATACGATTTGTGGAACGTGGCACCGGATATGTCCTTGAGGCAGATCCGAAAAGTGGAGAGTTTGCGCGCATCACGAACACGCTCGTGCCGCGTGTGTACGAGGCGCTTATAGGGGCGAACGGCGCCATTATTTTGCGCGGAGTCAACGAAGCGGGATTTATCACTACTAGCGCGGGATTGGCAACCTCAACAATGGCCACGAGCAAGGCCCCAGTCGCCCTGACCCTTTCAACGCTCCCGCAAAACATACAGAGCATAGCGCTGAGTCCCGGAGGGGAGAACATCGTCTATCTCCGGCGCGAGGAGGACGGAGGGTCATCCGTCGTGCAATCAACGTGGAAGGGTGCGGGGTCAAAACAACTTGCGAGTTTGGGGATTTCTGGTTGGCACATACGTTGGCTTTCGGACGAAAGGATATTTCTAATACAAAATCCGGCAGAGGGAGCGGCGAATAATGTGTATGAATTGAAAAAAAACGGAGCGCTCTCACGATTCTTGAGCGGCGCGAATGGATTGACTATTTTACCACGAGCGAATTCTTCCGCTTACCTTTCTAGTGTAGCCGGATTTATTCTTTCTGCACGCACAAATGCGAATGCGAGTACAGTGCTACCCATTCGAACAATCGCCGATAAGTGCGTGTGGTCACCAAAAGAAGAGTTCGTCGCGTATTGTGCAGTACCGCAGGTCCTGCCGGAAAATGGCGCGCTGGCCGGACGCTTACGCGGCGAGATGCACACGTCCGACACGTGGTGGAGAGCGGACGTGAACGCGGGTAGCGCGGAGCTCTTGTACGCACCGAGCAACACGCTTCAGATTGACTCAGAGAACCCTTCCATTGACGCAGGCGGTGAATATATATCCTTTATGAATACGCGTGATAAATCATTGTGGTTATTGCGGATTGCAGAATAACTATATGTCTCACTCTCGTACAATGCGAAACAAGATCATCCGTATTGGCATATTGTTATCCGCAATAATCCTGTTTGGGCTGACTTTATCGTCTGTCGCACACGCAGCGCCAGCGCCAGGAGGATTCGCACCGCTTGCCGACATACCCGCGGGTTCCAAGCTTTCAGATCTGTATTCTGGCCCGGAGGGTGACTTGTCGACTTTTATCAATCGTATTTTTAGCTTTGCAATCGCAATCGGGGCGATGCTTGCGATACTACGCATCGCCTATGCCGGGTATTTGTACATGGTGAGTGATCTATGGACCAACAAGGAGCGCGCAAAAGAAATACTCCGCGACACTACTCTTGGCCTTCTCCTCCTGCTTGCGGTGTGGCTTATCTTGAATCAGATAAACCCGCAGTTTACAAATCTGAATATAAAACTGAAGGACTCGGGGAGTGTGCAATCAGAGAGATCGACAAATGCCCAGACCTTTCGTGCTTCTGCAGATGATCGAGTGACTCCGACGGTAAATGTTCCGGACAATACTCCCTCATCTCCCGCGCAAACAGAGGGAACGTTTTATCCCCAGGCCCCGTACCATGAATGGTGCTACCAAATTAACGAAGGTTTCCAGTGTTTCGGAAACAACAGTTCTTCAGGAAATGCATGTCGCAACGCTACGCAAGGGATTGTCCCTGAACTCATCTCAGGATGTGAACTTCTCATCAGATAAAAAGAGGAAGGTTTTAAAATCAACGCGTTTCTTGATTTATGTCCCGATGGGCGCCTCTTTGTCGACATACCGAATGACCACTCGTCGATTCCGCCCTTCGCCTTGTGACTCGGTTTTCACGTTCGGCGCGTCCGAAAGCGCTGTGTGGATGATCAGGCGCTCGTAAGAGCTCATGGGAGAGAGCTCTACGTCGTATTGAAACGAACGCGCTCGTTCTGCCATCATCAGTGCTTTGTTTTGCAAATCTTTTATCTGCTTTGCGCGATACTCGTTAACATCAACGAGGAAGTGGGGTGTGTTATTTTCTGTTCCCTCTACACCGGATTCGTTTTTGGCATCCTCCGTCCTGGGGAATAGTTGTTTCTCGGCAATCTTTTTTATCAAAGTGTCTAAGGCGTACACAGTGTCACCCCTAACCCCGATAAGCGCGCGACCATCTTCTGCTTGCACAGAAAAGATCTTTTGCCCCGCCGTTTCACTTTTTATGACGTCAGAATACGATGCTCCCATCGCGTCCAGCAATCCCCTGAGTATGTTTTCGATTTTGGAGTCAGTGTCTTGCATTGGGGCACTATACCTTAGATAGCTACGAGCTTCCAGCTTCGAGCTTCAAGACAAAAAACTTTTAGGATCAGGGAGATTCTCCGGTCTGCCCACCTCGAAGCTAGAAGCTTGCAGCTTGCAGCTGTGCCTTAGAATCTTCGGCCCATAAAAAGCTCTTGGCCTATCATAAAAAGATTGCTCACCGTCCAATAAAGAGGCGCCGCGGCTACAATGTAATAGGAAATACCTCCAATCATTAGTGGCAAGAAGTAGCGCATCTGCAGATCAAGACTGCGCGCCATGTCGGCCGAAAACGACGTACCCGTCGGTTGAGTCGCCTTCTGACGCGGCCCCATTGAGAGCCGCATGTATACGAACTGGGACGCGCTGACGAGAAGCGCGAGGATAACGCTGTGCCCGTCCATAGCGATAGAACCGAGAAAGAGCATGTCCACCGTGCCGGGAACATTAACGAACGAGTACAAAATGGTCGGATCCACATCGGGAAGTCCTCCCCAGGCAAAAACCCAATACAACCCTATAAGAATAGGGAGCTGTGCAAAAAGAAGTCCGAGGTTCGCCAGCGGGCGTATCCCCTTCTCGCGATATAGCGTGAGAATGGCACGCCCCTGCTCTTCGCGCTTATCCTTATATTTCTCCTTAAGCTTCTCCACGTCAGGCGCGATGTCTTTCATCTTCCTTTGTGTTTCCACCGCGCTTTTCGAAAGAGGGAAGATTATAATGCGAACAATAATGGTCAAGAGAACAACGGCGATACCGACATCATGCGAGGGGAGGACGTCAACCAAAAAAATAAGCCCGTTGTACAAAGGGTCGTGCACGAGCGTGTTGAAAATGACAGAAATCATGTTCAGGGCATTGTAGCGCGCATGATGAGCGAGCGCACGTCTTCTGCGATTTCTGCGTATGATGCGCCTGAGGCGGATGCTTTAGCGTGAAAAACGAGCGTAATCGGCTTTTTGATATTTTGATATTGCCCGCGAAGAGCTTCGCGACAGCGGCGCTTTACGGTATTGCGCGCAACAGCGCGTGCCTCTGCCTTTTTTGAAACAACACATGCACATCGTACGTGTTCCGAAGGAAGCGCCCCTACAAGTAAGGAGAAAAATCGGCCTTGGATACGTCGAACAGGCCTAAGTTGCCTAAATTCAGCACTTGTGATGCCGATGGCTCTTTGCATTCCTATGTAGATAGACGCGTGCGGCCTTTTCTGCGACGGCGCGTAAGAAGCGCGCGACCGGTGCGTGTCCCCGCACGTTTCATAAAGCCGTGCGTCCGCGTGCGCTTGCGTTTCTTGGGCTGATATGTTCGCTTCACCATATCCGCCATAGTAAGTTGAAAACGATAAATAGTAAATAGCGTGTATATACCGTGTTTGCAGGCGCGTTTCATTTGCCCTTCCTGGCTTTGTGTTTCCTGCTTCGCTGTCCCCACGTTTTCCACGCACTGCTCACATAAGAAGAGCAGTACTCCAACACTTTCGCACCGTCTCTCTACGCGTATAATATGCAAACTAACGCGCATGACTACTACTCACATGAACAATCGGGAACTTTGGCAAAATGCCCTGGTTCAAATCGAGCTCGATACATCAGAAGCAAGCTTCCGTACATGGTTTAGGAATACCGACATTTCGTCCCGTGACGGCGGAGTTGTGCAAGTGGCCGTTCCTTCCAAAATCGTGAAGGAGTGGCTCATGGAAAAGCACGGTAAAACGATTCTAAAAGCCCTACGCTCTCTCGACGCCGCTATTCGTGCTGTCGAGTATGTGGTGCATCGTTCTCCCGCCCGCGAGAGTACGAGACAAACCCGCGCACCCGCACAACCACAACATGCGCTCGATCTTTCTTCGCTTTATATAGACAAGCGCGATAATCTAAACCCCCGCTACACGTTTGACACCTTCATCGTCGGACCGTTCAATCAGCTTGCGCACGCCGCCGCAAAAGCGGTTCTCGAGCGGCCAGGACTGGTTTACAATCCTCTTTTCATTTATGGCGCAACGGGACACGGAAAGACACACCTCATCCAGGCGATAGGCAACCATTTTAAAAAAACGCACGCAAATAAAAAAGTGCTTTATGTAACGAGCGAGCGTTTCGCGGTTGATTATATGAACGCTGTACGCGCCGGTCGTGCCAACAGTTTTAAGGATCAATACCGCCAGCACGACGTTCTTATTATGGACGACGTGCAATTCATAGCTAATACTGAAAAAACTCAAGAGGAGCTTTTCCATCTCTTCAACACCCTGCATGATAATAATAGGCAGATCGTGTTTTCCTCCGACAAACACCCCGCACTTCTTCCGGGTCTTGAAGAGCGCCTTAAGGGGCGATTTTCCGCAGGAATGGTCGCGGAAATACCTGAAACAGACGTGGAGTCACGCGTCGCCATAATCAAGGCGAAGTTGGATAGCCACGGATTCTCTATCCCCGAAGAAATCATCCAGTTCATAGCTGAGAATGTAAGGGGAAATATTCGCGAGTTGGAGGGTGTTTTAAACATGATCGTGTGTAAATCTCAACTCAAGGGAAAGGGGATAACGCTACTCGATGTGCGCTCCTTGATAAAACACAATGTTCGGCCTGCACGCGGCGTTTCCGTTGATGAGGTCGTAAGGAGAATATCGCAATACTATGATGTCCCGGAGAAAAGCATATACGAAAAGACGCGGAAAAAAGAGGTTGTGAAGCCGCGTCAAATTATCATGTATGTCCTTCGCGAAGAATTTAATGTTTCTTACCCATCGATAGGAGAGAAGCTTGGTGGCCGTGACCACACAACAGTAATTCACTCATGCGAAAAAATTAAAGAGGAACTCAAGTCAAACACATCGCTTGAACAAGAGCTCGATCACGTCCGCGCGCTCATTCGCGCATGATATGTTGAGAGCATGTGGATTGATACCGGAAGAGCGCTGGGAAAACTAATTTAGAATTTTCTCTAAAAAAAATTTATCATATGCTACTCACATATCAACCACCACTTATCCGAATGTTCTAAACATTCCGACACCCTCAACATACCGCTACATACCGAACTATTTTAAACTTCTTCACACTCTCAACACCCATAATAGTAGTAATAGTATTTAATTAATAAAGACTTATGAAGATGTTGGTTATAAAAGAAAAGTTACTTACAGCAGTTCTGATAGCTGAACGTATAACTGGGAAAAAGGAAACACTTCCAGTTCTATCTTGTATTCTTTTTAAGGTTGATAAAGAGTTGTTGGTTTGCGCTACCAACCTTGAGGCCGGTATTGAGGTTCGTGTACCGTGCGATATCGGAGAAAAAGGTTTGGTGGCTGTCCCTTCCGGTGTTCTTTCACAAACACTGCGCTCTATAGGAGGAGATAAAGTAACTCTTTCTTTAGGTGAAGGGAATTTAGTTATTGAATCACGTGGGACAAGGACACTTATTAAATCAGTTTCGCATGAAGAATTTCCGACGCTACCGGGTGATAAAAAAGAAAAACCATTCGTGGCGCCGCGCGAGCATTTAATTGAAGGCCTCCAGTCGGTCTCTTATGCGGCGTCGCCGTCGATGATTCGCCCGGAGCTTGGAAGTATCTACGTGTCGGTTAAAGACGGCGTCTTGACGTGTGTCGCTACGGACTCATTTCGCCTTGCTGAGAAAATTATTAAAGAGGGAAAGGATGGAGATGAGGAAAATACCGAGTTACTCATACCGCTTAAGCACGCACTGGAGATTGTCCATATCCTTGAACACTCAAGCGCAGAGAAAGTGTCTTTAAGCGCTGATGAGTCGCAATTGACGATAGTAGCTGACGGCATCCGTTATGTTTCGCGCATTGTTGATGGTGTATTTCCTAATTACACCGAGATAATTCCGAAATCATTCGCGGTTGAGGTCACGACCCTTAAGAGCGATTTCTCTGAAACACTCAAAAAAGCCCGTGTGTTCGCGGGGGCGGACCAACATGTGGGATTCCATATTTATCCAAAGAAAAAAGTGTTTACAGCAATCGCACAGAGCGCAGATGTGGGCGAAATGTCTGATTCCATTGACGCTGCAATTTCCGGAGAAGATATAGATATAAATTTCCACATAGGATACCTTGCGGATTGTTTGCCGTCGATCAAATCCGACTCCGTGACGCTCTCCTTTTCCGGTGCGGGCAAACCGCTCGTTATTCGAGGCGTGTCAGATGCTTCGTTCATGTGCCTCGTGATGCCTTTGAATAGATAATCAGCCGCCTCCAGACAAGTCGGCGCAGGCAGGAGCCGAGGAGCCAGAAATCGGCAAACGCCCTGCAGCTCGAAAGAGACGATTTACTGGATAGTGAAACGTATCGTGCGTTCCACGAGTCCCGAGGCGGTCTCGAAAATCACCTGAAATGTCACTGTGCCACGTGCGGTGGTAGAGAACGAGTGGTAAAAAGGTGGCGTTACCGAGGAACCGACCTCCTGCCCATTTAGAAAGTACGATACGCGCGACACTCCAGTATTGTCTGGATATGCGACTGACACAGGAATTGCGGCTGTACCGGATAGCGATATATTCGGAAATGGCATAAGAACAACGAAGTCATCACTTCCGCCACCGGGGGAAAGACCACCCGGTAGCGCGTAGATTGGTCGTTCTCCGGCCCACACGGCGACCGGGTACTCCCAGTTGGCGAACTGTAAGTCGCTTGCCGGATTGGCGGCGCGCCCCCCTCGCGGGTTGTTTTTGTCTAACCAGTAGAGTATCTCATGCGTACCCTCGGAGGGGTTAGAGTTCCATTCGCCTCGGAGGACGGGTGGGAGCGCGGCGATGTCGCTTTCGGGCGCGGGCGGCGTAAATGTCGCAGGCGGGTATTTCTCAAACGCGTAATCCATAAACTCACGCCATAGGGGGGCGATGATAAATCCGGCGACCCGCTTTTCCATAGGCGTATTATCGTTATTCCCGGCCCAAGCGCCGACGGCGAGTGTCGGCGTATACCCTATTATCCACGCATCACGGTAATCGTTTGTGGTGCCTGTCTTCACGGCGACAGCATGATCATAAAAGGAGAGCGCGGATGTTTCTCCGAAGGCGGGTATTCTTGCGCGATTATCGGAGAGAATGTCTGAAACAGAGCGTGCCACCTGCGCGTCTGTTACTCGTTCCGATTTGGCCTTGTATTCCTCGAGTGTTTTTTTGACGTCATCTGTAATGCGCAATATCGCGACGGGAGGATTCTTTATGCCATCGTTCGCGAACGTGGCATATGCGGCGGTCATATCCAAAAGATACACTTCGCCTCCACCAAGAACGAGCGTTAAACCATAGCGGCCGGCGTCAGCGAGTGTCGTTATGCCAACTCTTCGAGCAAGGCCTATGGAGGCCTCGACGCCGGCGAGGTAGAGGGTCTTTACCGCCGGAACGTTGACCGACTGTGCCAAGGCATCGCGCAAGGTCATCGGCCCGCGGAACACATTGTCATAATTTCCCGGCGCATAGCAGTCGTCATGGGTTTCAAGATCGTTCGGCGCGCAGTGCGCGGTGAATTGTGTTTTGAGATCGAAGACGACCGTTTCCGGCGTGTATCCTTTTTCGAATGCGGTCGCATAGACGAAAGGCTTGAATGCGGAGCCCGGTTGGCGCGGCATGACTGTCACGTTCACCATTCCGTCTATGTCCGGGTCGAAAAATCCACGTGAGCCGACCATGGCGAGTATCTGCCCTGTTTTCGGATCTATTGCCACCAATCCCGCATTCTCAGCGTTGAACTTGGTTTTATTCTCAAGAGCTCTCTCACGAACTATTTCCTCGGCCTTTTTCTGCAGATCATAATCGAGAGTAGTTATGACCTGAAGTCCGCCGTTTGTAACCACGTCCGGACCGTACGTATCCTCAAGATATTCGCGAACGTAAAACACGAAGTGCGCCGCCTTGATGCCTGTCTCCTCTCTACTTTGGAACACGACAGTTTCGTCACGCGCCGCTCGGTATTCTTCTTCGCGTATGTATCCGAGCTCATACATGCGCCGAAGCACGAGATTCTTTCGGTCATCAAGTTCGCTACGCCGCGTGCCGTATGGAGAGTAGCGCGTCGGCGCTTGCGGCAAAGCCGCCAGATATGCAGACTGCGCCAACGTCACGTCGGCGGCGGATACACCGAAGAAATATCGACTTGCTTCCTCGGCGCCGTAGAGCGTGCCTCCGTACGGCGCTTCATTGAGGTACGTTTGGAGTATCTCGTCTTTCGTATAGATTCGCTCAAGTCGCAGGGCAAGAATTATCTCTTTTGCTTTTCGGACTATCGTCTTGTCTTTTGTGAGCAATGCGTTTTTTACGACCTGTTGCGTGATCGTAGAACCACCCTGCCCGGCGATCCCTCCGCGGAGGTGGAGATTAACGAGTACGGCGCGGATGAATGAAAGCGGGCGGAAGCCGTTGTGCTGATAAAACGTATCATCCTCAATGGCAACCGTTGCATTTCTGATGTAGCGCGAGATATTCTCAATGGGAACCTCTGTGCGGCGCATAGATCCATGCACATCGTAGAGTATGATGTTTCCCGTTCGGTCATATATTTTCGTGGACTCTGCGACCCTACGGCTTTCGAAGTTTTCTATTGCAGGAAGCGGAGAGAGAGTTGCCCAGATGACGCCGACACCGAACACGAAAAGCGCAATGGCGATACCAACAATCGCCACGACCTCAAACCACGAAAATAATCTTCTAAAGAGTTTTCTATACCATCCCATTTGCGGCAAATTATAGTCTTTTTCAGCTATTCTCGCTATTCTGGGAACAGGCGAGATGTGTTACGCCGATCGCTATCGCATCGTACTCATCGTCATACTTAATAGACCTTTTTATTTTCATGAGAGAGTGGAGCATTTTCGCTATTTGGTTCTTGTCCGCATTACCCCAGCCGGCTACGGCGCTCTTCACCTGCGAGGGCGTGTACTCAAAAATACCGATGTCGAATTTTGCAGCCACCGCTATAAGCGCGCCTCGCACTTCCGCGACTTTCATCGCAGTCTTGTGATTACTCGTGAAGTAGAGTCTCTCAAGCGCCATGGAGTTCGGTTCATACGTTTTGACAATCTGTTCGCATTTGCGCACTATCATTCCGAGTCGCTCGGGGAAATCCGTTTTCGCATGCGTTTCAATGCACGCGGAGTAAAGAAGATTTTCCTTTCCGTTTTCTTTTTCGACGACTGCGACACCGCATCTGCCGTATCCGGGATCAATCGCTAAAACTTTCATAGTTTCATTTCCAAGCTTTTAGGAGCAAGTAGACGTGCACGCATTATACTAGAGACTAATCCCTCTCCATTGCTCATTCCGCGTTGGTATACACCCCTTCCACGTCGTCGTGCGCATCCAATTCCTCTAGGATTTTCATCAGAGCTTCATTATCGGACTCTGAAAGCGGGAGGATATTTTTAGGTGCATATCCGTTTTGGGTTTTATCAAACGCCCAAGAGGCACTTCCTTGCGTTGCAAGCGAAAGGCCATGTTTTGAGAGTAAGTGTTTTATCTCTGCTCCCGTGCGGTTTCGATTGTCGGTCAAGGTGTCGATGATGATAGCGGCGCCTCCCGGGCCGTATGTTTCATACACGATGAAATCCAACGTGCTGGCATCAACCGATGTTCCCTTGGCAATTGCGCGCTCAACGTTTTCCTTCGGCATGTTCGTTTGCTTCGCTTTTTCTATTGCCGAGCGAAGTGCCGGGCTACTCAAGTCACCATTTGCTTTTTTTGATTCAATCGTGATGCGTTTCGCGAGTTTTCCAAAAAGCGCTCCGCGCTCAGCATCGTTCGCCCCCTTTTGTCTCTTTATTTGCGTCCATCTGTTATGTCCTGACATGCGCGCATTCTACACCAAGAGTTATACACACCTTCTTCCACAAGAAATCCACGAAACCGAACATGTTCGAGGAATTTGACGCTCAAAACCATGCTTTACAATCAAAGATCTGATGCGCTTTACCGTGTGTCAGCAGGGTTCGGCGAATCATCCGAAAGGATGAGGAGTCAGATTCTAGCTCCTAGAGTCTATCGAGGCGCAAGTCTTGAGATACTGCAGGAGTTGTCGGTCAGAGCAGTGGGTGAACGAGACGAAGTTGCGAACGAAAGTTTGTGTCTTTGACTCCCGAGTGGAGATCGTATCGAACCTCGGACAGTCCTTTCATGATTCGTTAATGATCGGAAGTGCAACGACCTCCCGCAAGGGAGGTCGTTGTGCGCTTAATTGGTGGGATATTCGCCATTCGGCGAACATCGCATCAGATTTACCGTGCTTTGCTAGCTAGCACCCTCATTGTATACATGTATTGGAATAGCAAGCGCTTCTTATCCCCACCCGCACACTTACTGTGGCGTTGTTTTGCGAGGGCGAACCGCGCAAGCGGTGCTACACAGCATAGTTTCGTATTCGGATAGAAGGAGACCGACCAGAGGCAAAACGTGAGCTACGCCAAAGTAAGTGTGCGGGCCCACTCGCTAAATACTAAATAAGTTTTTGTTGTGCACGCGGAGCATCTGCGCCAACGTGCTCATATCCTTTTTTCGTTACTGTTCTACCGCGGGGGGTACGCTCGAGGAGCCCTAACTGCATAAGGTAGGGTTCATGGACCTCCTCTATAGTATCCTCTTCTTCCGAGAGAGAGGCCGCGATTGTTTTGAGACCTACCGGGCCACCGCCGAATTTTTCAATGACTATGTTCAATATATCGCGATCAGTCTGATTCAAACCCCCCTCATCAATTTCTAAAAGCGCCAACGCCTTTTTGACTGTCTTAACGTGAAGCGGTTCTTCATTTACGGCCGCAAAATCGCGGGCTCGTTTCAGAAGATAGTTTGCGGTACGCGGCGTTGCGCGACTTCGGCTTGCCACTTCTTTAAGCGATACATCGTCTATTTCTATGCCAAGTATGTGTGCCGAACGTTTCAATATCTCTGCGATCTCACTCTCGATGTAATAGTTAAGACGGAATGTACCACCGGAGAATCGCGAACGAAGGGGCGCGCTAAGCATCGAAATGCGTGTTGTCGCGGCGATGAGTGTGAAGGGTGGTAAATCCAATTGCACCGTGCGCGCTGAAGGCCCCTTACCGATAACTATATCGAGGACACCCGACTCCATGGCAGGGTAGAGAACCTCTTCTATCGTGCGATTGAGGCGGTGTATCTCGTCTATGAATAACACGTCGCCTGGAGAAAGATTGGTCAGTATTGATGCGAGGTCGCCCACGCGTTCAATTGCTGGGCCTGACGTGCTACGCATCGACGCGCCTATCTCTTTTGCCATTAAATGCGCGAGCGTCGTTTTACCAAGACCCGGCGGGCCATAAAGGAGAACGTGTTCGGGCTGATGGTTCCTTCCTTTCGCGGCGGTGAGAAGTATACGCAGATTCTCTTTAATCCCTGATTGCCCTACATATTCCGCCCAATCCGCAGGTCGTAGAGCCTGATCAAGAGTTCGTAAAACCTTTTCGCCTTTCTGTTCGTGCTTTGTCATGAATTTGTGGCTCTTCCGGACTCATTATGGGTCGGGCGGGGGCACATTACTTAGTATTGACAATTGTTGTTTGTATGATATATTCTCCGCCAGTTTGGCTATCCTGGATTTTTATTGTACTGCATTGCCGGAAACGCAATTATCCGAGCGATCGTGACTTTACCAAGGACGAGACAGTTTCGGCTTTTTCTATCCTCGGGTCCGTGTCGCACTTTCCTCATCGAAAGCATCGCTCGGATAATTGCGTTCCCGACTTTTTTCACGATAGCATCCCTCCCAAAATTTCATAGAGACGCTGTGGCTTGAATACATCTTTACTCTATTGGCAAGACCCTGTGTATAGCATCTCGCGCTTCTCATTCAGAGAACACGCCATGCTAAGCGATTATTTCCAACATAACCTCATCGTGCAGATCGACCACCCGACTGAGTTCTTCAAGCGAAGTGACCCCTCTTAGAACTTTAACAGCACCATCTTGCGACATTCGTCGTATATTTTGGTGTCGCGCGGCTTTCCAAATTTCGCGCTCACTTGAAGTTGTACGCACGCACTGCTCTATCTCTCTATCCATAAGGACAGCTTCAACGACCCCTATGCGCCCTTTGTAACCAAGGCCGCCGCATTTGTCGCATCCTTTAGGTATCCACATCGTGTCACGATTTTCCGGGAGACTCTCCGGATGCGGGATATTTTTTAAGAGCGGTTCTAATACTTTAGCGTCGTCTCCTGCAATAGGTCGCGCCTCGCGGCACGCGGAGCACAGTCGTCGCACAAGGCGTTGCGCCATTGAAGTCGTTATAGCGGCACCTAAAATGTCCGCGTTGACTCCCATATCAATGAGGCGCGGGAAAGTTCCCGCGGCATCATTCGTGTGAAGTGTTGAAAAAACGAGATGTCCCGTGAGTGACGCATGTATCGCGGTTGAGGCAACTTCCGCATCGCGAATCTCACCAACCATAATTATATCCGGGTCTTGGCGCAACGTGCTCCGGAGTCCCTCGGCAAACGTGTAATCTTTTGAAACTTGCGTCTGGACAATACCCGGAAGATGGTACTCTATCGGATCTTCTATTGTTACTATCTTTACTTCCGGCCTGTGCACCTGCCGTAGGAATGCATAAAGCGTCGTTGTTTTGCCGCTTCCCGTCGGTCCTGTGTTCAGTATCATGCCGTTTGGTTTTGATATCTCCTGTTTGAAGATTTGCATAAGATAAGTATCGAATCCTAGAGCTTCCATCGGGAGCGCGATGGTTGCGGGATCAAGGACGCGCATGACGATAGTTTCGGCATATGCGCCGGGAAGGATGCTTGTGCGGATTTCTATTTCTTTTTCATTCACCTGAATAGAGAAGCGACCATCTTGCGCCGCGTTTTTGATGTTGAGCTTAAGGCCCGAGAGCAGTTTGATGCGCGAAGAAATAAGAGCGTATGTCGGTGCATCGAACATAAGAACCTCGATTAAAACGCCGTCCAGACGATAACGCATACGCACACCCTCCTCCTCCGGTTCCAGGTGAATATCAGACGCACCGAGCGATAAAGCGCCTCCCATGATTATCTCTAGGATTCGGGAAATACGATGCACATCGCGGCTTCCCGAATGCGCCTGTATTTCTGCGCGCACATCTTCCAACGCTTTTAATTTTTGAAGCATTTGTTGAATAATTTCGTTTGAAAGCGTTAGGATACCGGCCTCAGTTTCTGTCGCGTATGAGATGTCGTGGTAACGGTCCCACGCATGTTCAAGCGAGGCGCGCGACACTATGTAGCGCTCAATGTCATATCCAAGCCCCTTGAGCTTCTGAAGTGTTGCAAGTGCGTCAGGGCGCTCGGGAGATCTCATCGCAACAAATAATTTGCGATTGATTTTCTTGAATGCCGCCATTTCGCTCGCCCGCGCCTCCGATTCGGTAATGAAACGCAGAGCATCGGTATCAATTGACTTCTTCGTGAGGTCGACATATTCAACGTTGTATTTCTGCGAGAGCATTTCCGCGAGTTGCTCCTCCTCTCTCTTTCTGAGCTCCTCCAGCCGCTCCTCCTGTTTCTTTTCGTTGAATTGCGCCATGTGACTGTCATTGTAACGTATTCGTGGCGTCTCATCCTCATTTCTAATAAAACAAGTCCTGCCACCATCTCCGCAGCAGAACTGCGGAGTATTGGCGCAGGACACCAGGGTTGTTTTTTTGGATAGAGAAGCGGCCACCGCCGCTTCAAACTCTACGCGCCATTCATCCCCGCAGCAGAGCTGCGGGGTATTCTGTCGCTTCCCAATAAGGGGAGGTCGAGAGTAATAGGGTGGGAATTCCCTCCAATAATGTCGATAATCTGGAGTATGGGTGGAAAACGCGAGTGCTACAATCCAAGTATGAATAAGACCAAGACACAGCGCCTTGTTTTATTAGATGCACACGCGCTAATTCATCGGGCATACCACGCAATTCCGGATTTTTCTTCCTCTAAAGGCGAGCCGACGGGAGCATTGTATGGACTTATCTCGATGCTTTTGAAGATGGCGGACGAACTCAAACCCGACTTCCTGGTTGCATGTCGTGATTTGCCCGGGCGTACAATGCGACATGAGTTGTTTGAGGCGTACAAGGCGACGCGTGCGGAAGCTGAGCCGGAACTCATTCACCAGCTTGAACGCTCCCGGGAAGTGTTCGAAGCGTTCGGCATTCCAATCTATGCAAGTCCCGGCTATGAAGCAGACGATGTATTGGGAACTATAGTGCGGCAAGTGTCCTCACTTCGTAATATTGAGATCGTGATAGCTTCCGGTGACCTAGACACGCTACAACTCGTGTCAGAACGCGTATCAGTTTACACGCTCCGCAAGGGACTCAATGACACCGTACTGTACGATGAAGACGCAGTATGTGAACGGTTCGGCTTCGGACCAAAACACATCATAGATTACAAATCCTTACGCGGGGACCCGTCGGACAACATTCCGGGCGTGAAGGGTGTTGGAGAGAAGACGGCAACCGAGTTGATCCAGATATTCGGCTCGCTTGAAGAGATATATCGTGCGCTTGAGACGGAGCCGAGGTTATTTGAAAGTAAGGGTTTCAAATCACGCACGATAGAACTCTTAAAGAAAGGAAAAGCAGACGCCGTGTTTTCCAAACAGCTCGCTTCTATTCATGCCGACGCACCAGTGCCATTCAAGCTTCCCGAGCGTCGTTGGCGGTTCGATGAACATGCAGATCGTGTCGTAGCTCTATGCGATGAGCTGGAATTTCGCTCGCTTAAGGAACGTGTGCGCGCCGCGGCGCGGAGCGCCGCGGGGGCGCCGCACGAAAGAGAGGAAAAAAAAGAAGAGAAAGTGGACATTCATGCGTTGAAAGAAGTTTCCATCGCTCTGTGGATTTTGCGTTCGGATATGACAAATCCGGATCTGGAAGATATTTTGCACTATGCGGAAACAGACGATTTTGAGGAAGCGCGCGTTCATATTTTTGCCGAATTACGCAAAACAGGTCATCTACACGAGGTCTTTGAACGGATAGAACGCCCTCTAATCCCTGTGGTTGAGCGTATGAATGAAGCGGGGATATTCGTCGACACGGCGTATCTCGCTGAGCTTGCGCGTGAGTATACACATGAGCTTGGAAATATAGCAGGACGGATATTCAAGCACGCAGGCCGCGAGTTCAATATCAATTCACCCAAACAGCTTGCGACCGTGCTTTTTGACGAATTAAAGATAACTCCCGCGAGACAAAAAAAGACGCCAACCGGTGCGCGTACAACACGCGAAGACGAACTCGCCAAGCTCGCTCCGCTTCACCCCGTTATTGAAGACATTCTTGCCTATCGCGAATTACAGAAGTTACTCTCCACCTACATAGAGAAGTTGCCCGCGCTAGTCGGCTCCGATGGGAGATTGCACACGGAATTTCTCCAGACGGGAACGACTACGGGGCGAATGAGCTCACAGAATCCGAATCTTCAAAATATTCCCATTAAGAGTGAATACGGGAGGCGTATCAGAAAGGCATTTGCGGCGCCGGAAGGAAGTGTGCTCGCGGCGATAGATTATTCGCAAATAGAGTTGCGTGTTGCGGCGGGGCTTTCCTGCGACAAAAAGCTTGGCCGCGTATTCAAGGAAGGCGGCGACGTGCACACGGCGGTTGCTTCCGAGGTATTCGGAGTTCCTCCGGAGATGGTGGATTATGAGATGCGCCGTCGCGCGAAGGTAATCAACTTTGGCATTTTGTACGGCATGGGGGTCAATGCTCTGCGTGAGACTCTGGGAAAAAATGTCACGCGCGACGAGGCGGCACAATACTTGTCGGATTACTTTAAGAACTTTTCAGAGCTGGCGCGTTGGATAGAACATACGAAAGCATCCGCCGCGCGCACCGGATACACAGAGACTCTCTTCGGACGCCGCCGTTACTTTCCGGGATTTAGCTCGCCTCTGCCGAATATCCGCGCGGCTGCGGAAAGAATGGCAGTCAATGCGCCGATACAGGGGACGCAATCAGATATTATCAAGCTTGCCATGGTGAAAGCGGATGCGCTTATTGAAAAGATGGCATGGCGGCAAAAGGCAGAGCTCATACTCCAGGTACACGACGAACTCGTCTACGAACTGGATGAGAAAGAGGCCAAAACAATAGCGCGTGCACTGCGGCGCGTGATGGAGTCAGTCGTACTCCCGAAAGATCTTGGAGAAGTGCCCATTGTCGCAGAGATCGCGATTGGAAAGAATTGGGGCGAGACAAAACGGGTAGTCGAGGATTAAGTAAAGTAATCGGTATGCTCTATTTTTTTAGCGGGACGGACAGGAACAGGGCGCGTGCGGTGATGCATGCCGAGATAGAGCGTCTTGCGAAAGGCGGGACAGTGGTGCGCATTACTGATGCGCATACAGCGGACGATCTTCGCGCGGCGCTTCAGGGTCCGGGGATGTTTTGGGAGAAACAGGCCCTTGTGTTTGAAGAAGTTCTTGCGAATGAGGACATGCGTGCGCTCGCGCTTGACGCGATTCCATATATGGCAACGCTGAAAGAGGCAGTGTTTTGGTTTGAAGAGAAGCCCGACGCGGATACGCGGCGCAAGATAGAAAAGCGCGCGGAAAAGAGCGTGCGGCACGATGCACCGAAGAAAGAAAAAGACAACTCCGTGTTCTCTCTTGCCGAGGCGCTCCAGAGCGGCGACAAAAAAAGGATGTGGATTGAGTACCAATCCGCACTGGCAAAGGGGAATGCCCCCGAGGCGATCCACGGTATTTTGTTCTGGGGAGCCAAGAAAATACTTCTTACTGCACATACAGGTAGCGCTGAGTGGAAGCGCGGCACGGCACTTATCGCTGAACTCGCGGAGATCCCACACGAAGCGCGTCGCCGTAGTGTCGAACTTGAGTATGCACTTGAGCGATATATTCTCAATATCAACAAAGCGTAAAAACCTGTATTGCGGATTCTCGGAGTCCCTGTAGCATTATCATACATGAGATTGCCTCTGTTTTTTGTCGTGTTCGTCATTGCTGTTTTTACGCTCGGGGTGCCTAGTGATGTTATGGCTATCAGTGCCACGGAAGCCGCGGCTATTGATCAGCAAAAGAACGAGGCCCGGCGACGCCTTCAAAGTGCGATTGATGAACAGACGAAGCTTGTGAATACGACAGAGCCCGGCTCGTCAGGAAATCAAGGAGCGCAGGACGCGATAAAAGAACTGATGAAGCAATTAGACCAAATGAACGCCACACTTTTGGATTCGAATTTTCAATGTATGCCTGTTCTTCTTCAGTGTGGGTGCGGACAGGTTAAGGGTTCAAATGGATGCACCGCTGGCTCCAATAAGTGGATGTGTCCCTGCGTCCAGTCGATTCCAGACACGAATCACACAGTTAAGGGCATATGTGTTGCCCCATTGAAATGCGAAGGTCAATCATTTACGAATCTCCAAGGACAAAGTACTGGCGTGGGAGATACAGGAAACATCATCGGGGGTATATTCAAAGGACTTCTCGATTCGTTGATGCAGGGACTTAGCGCGGGGGGAGGCGGTGGAGGAAGTGGAGGAGGAACGTTCGGTCAATCCGCGGGATGTACGCAGTATTATACCGTCACCACCCCTACATCCGATCCGTGCGCTACATATGTGCCTCCCGTTTCGGGTGACATTCTCGGATCGTTCGGATCAGGTTCATCGAATCTCCTACTCGATGCTTTGGGTACTAGATCACAGTCACCAATCGGAACGGACTCGCAAACAGGTACCAGCAGTCAGTCCTCGAGCCAGGTATCAGTAACAGATACGGTATCCACCGTAGGTACGCAATCATCCCAAGTGTCTCCCGGATTAGATCAGCAGACCGTGGGTTTATCGGGAACGCGCGGTGACATCCGGATAACCGGCACAGGCGGCACTATTTTCGCGGGTGCGCGCGATGAAAAGACCGGCACGGAAATCGCCGGATTTTTCGGAGGAGACACGCTCGGTACTGCACAACCGCAGAGCGTCGTGGCACGTCTTTGTCAGGCGCGTCCGTGGAACAATTCTTTTATTTCCTATGTAATCCCATCGACTTTTTTTGACGGCCTTTGTTCGTGGCGCGGTTATCAAGTCGGTGTGCCTGCGCCTACATCCGGATCGACAGTTGTCACGCAACAACAATCGCCACCTGCTCCCGTTGCGACAACGACTCCGGCCTATGTCGGGGTAGAACCCAAGGCGGACATATGGGCGGTTCCAATGAACGTTCCTCTCGGCGCCCGTACTTCCATTTTTTGGAATACGCAGGGGGTGTCATCGTGCACCGTAACAAGTCCCGATGGTAATTTCTTTGAGAACGCGCTTTTTGGTGGAGCCGCAACCGTGCCTTTGACGGGAGCTACCGTATACACCATCTCATGTCTTGTGTCAGATGGATCGCACGTCACGGATTTCGTCACAGTGAATCTGTCGATTTAGTTGTGGACAGTGCGATGCACCCCATTGCTACCGACGGGATTGAATGATGCAATGGCGCGGCGAAGGATCTCACGTTTCTCAAGTGATTGCTTCCAAATGCTGTTCGATCGTTTTCCATTAATCCGAACGCCGAGTGAGAAGCCGATTTCTCTTTGGAATTTCATAAGATTATCTTTACCAACGATTTTAATCTCATTCGGTTTTAGTATTGTTGACGAGATACTAAAATCCAATAACAAATCTCGAATCGTTTCGAGAATCGCAATATTTTTTTGATAACCTCGGATTTTCCGATCACTTTCATTTTTTCGGAAATTCATGCAACCCTCATCGTCAAAAAATGCTTTAAGGAATTCATGTTTCAGTTCTTTAGGCATTGATCTTATGTGTGTCAGTAATTCACGCGACTTTTCCTCTAAATACCTGCCAAATGATGCGTTGTAGTACGAGATACTGACAACGCCGGTTTGTTGATTTTTGTGGATTTTAGGTCGTGTAATACAAAAACGCTGAACCAACCTCCTGACGCGCTCAATCAGCGTCAAACTTCGACTATGGTATCTACATTTTCCGCGATGTATTTCTCCATCAAAAAGAAGATGTGCAATAAGCAGAACAGATTGTAAATCCCACTCGGAGAACCTTTTGTAGCACTTTTCATTTTCAGCTCGTCTCCCTTCGCTGAGCTTGAATGCTAGGTGACGATATGACTCGAGAATCAGCTGTCGCTTATGTCTACTAAGCGGGATTTGTTGAATATGATAGTAAACCGATGTTTTCGGTCTGTTTGTTGCTTTTACGATCTCGGAAAGAGTATAGTCTTTTTTGCGCAGTTCGATGCATCTTTTTTTGAAAGCGCTCATATCCCCCCACCAGGTAACGATCCTGGGTCTCTCGCTTAAAAGGCGATTGCTCTACCATTGAGCTATGGAGGGTTGCCTTTATTTTAACAGACGCAGGTACGAATTACTATGAGCTACAAAGGAAGATCGAATGCGAGCAGACCAGCCCCTGTTAAGAGAAGAGATAGACACATGACAAACGCTAAAAGCGCAGTACCAAGTGCTACAGCACGCAGGCGCGGTAGCGCGAACCATGCGCCAATAATGAACATTCCAGCGATAGCTGCGGGTTGTGTCCATGCGCCGAGTGCAAGCGCGGTCGCCGTGATACCTTCAACGAATCCGAGCGCGCGTCCAGCTTTGTTATTATTCTCAAGATGCTTCCATGCGCAGTAACCTAAGAGAATTGCAAGTGCTATGCGAATGAGAAACGCCGCGAAAGGAGCCAGAAAGAGAATCTCGGGGAATACCGACAGCATTTGCATGCATACAGTATAGCGTATTTTATTTCTTTGCGCAGAATACCCCGACAGCTTTGCTGCGAGGTATTTTATTGTAGTCTGTAGTGTATGAAATATCCGATTGCCGTACTTTTACACAACATACGAAGCGCACACAACGTCGGTTCGATATTTCGTACGTCGGACGCGGTCGGTGTTGGGAAAGTGTATCTCACAGGTTACACGCCGAAGCCGATAGACAGGTTTGGCCGAGCACAGAAGGAGCTGGCCAAAACAGCGCTCGGTGCCGAAGCGACGGTGCCATGGGAGTATGCAACATCACCTATAAAATTTATTACTCGTTTGCATAAGGATGGGTGGACGGTCGTTGGAGTAGAGCAAGATAGAGATGCATATGATTACCGTGCATTCACGCTCAAAAGTCCAACCATGTTCGTGTTTGGCAACGAGGTACATGGTCTCTCCCGCGCGCTTTGCGCAAAATGCGATGCGCTCATAGAAATCCCCATGCGCGGCGCAATGATCCGACACGCCAACCATCCGCGTCGTACAAGACGCGGAAAAGAATCACTCAATGTTTCCGTCGCGGCGGGCATTGTTCTGTTTGGTGCAATTGCCAGCAAGTAGTTTAGTAGGCGAGAGCATCAACCGTGCGTCCCTTGGCATCCAAAAGCCGGATAACGTCGTGCGTGTTGCGCCAAAGTTCGCGCGGAGAATTCAGATATACGCGCCACAAGTTCTCAGTGAAATTTGCGCGGTAACGATACGTATCGATACAGCCATTGTAAGAGAGCGTGTTTGCAAGAAAGGAGCGGCACGGTTGCGAAAGTTCAGACGTAAAATATGAGATAGGTACGCGGCACGTGGGGAGTGTTCGCGCCAAATCAACGCATGCGTCTCCATACAGATTCAGATTTTCCGCGCTGAGCGGCACTGTCTCGGATGGATAAGGGCAGTGTTCAGAGAGAGGTGGAGAGAATGATTGAAACTGATTGAGGTATCCGCTACACATGTTCTCACGGAACGATGTTCCCACGGGAGAGCCTCCAGAGATAACGATGACAGAAGCGTCGGCATTTAATTGTATATTCTTTTGTTCGTTTATGGAGCCCATGCGGAAATCATAAGCGCCGCGCGGAATATATGCGCGCACACCAGTAACCGCACTCTGAAGAGACCATCCGGTTATATCAACGGGCGCCGTATTATTCCATGCGGCGGCAAGACGCAAGTATTCGACGTCGGGCACTGTCTCAAGCGCCTCTCCAGTGCCATCGATGTAGACAATCCCTCTAAATGGTGATGGTGTTCCGAAATCGAGCGCGGCGCGTGTGGCGTCCTCGAGTGTTTCATATTCTTCTTGGAGCGAAGCGAGCTCTTCCTCAACGGTTTGAAAGTTTTCGTACGCGTAGTCGGTAGAGTCGGAGAATTCAGGGCCGAGGACAGGATTCTCCGGTTGCCATGGGAGACGGAAAGAACCAAACGACGAAGTCTCATCCCCAGAAGAACTGGTAAACGTCCTTACTTTGTTAATAGTTTTGCCGATGCCGCCACTCACCACCCAGAGAACGATCAGAGAAATAGCGATAAGGACGGCAAGCCAAATAAGTATCCTGACTATCATAGGCTCATTATACGCCCTTGTTTCGCAAGCAGTTTTTCCACTTCCTCTCGCGCAACCACAGCGTCACTCCAAACAATCTTCGAGCCACTAGGGCCGCGAATGTCTGGGTCGGTACCTTTTCCTGTGATAAGCACGGCGTCGTCGGTTCTTGCAAGTGAAAGCGCGCGCGCGATAGCTTCGCGACGATCCATAATTATTTCAGGCTTATGCGTCATACCGTGTGCAATATCACTCACTATCTGCTCCGGCTTTTCGTCGTACGGATCTTCATTCGTAAGAATGACTGTGTCGCACGAAGTATCTGCGATGCGCCCCATGATTGGTCGCTTCCACGTGTCGCGACCGCCACCCGTTGAACCAAGTACGCATATTTTCCGAAGGTTTTTGTACGCACTATAAAGTGCCTGAAGGGAGTCCGGTGTATGCGCATAGTCGACGACGAGCGTGAAATTTTGCCCGGCTTCTATACGCTCCGCACGGCCGGGAATTTTTGTGACGCGACCGAGTGCGCGCTCAATCGCGTCCATCGGGATACCGAGAGCGCGTGCGGTTAAAGAAGAGGCCAGGGCATTCTTGAGAGAGAATTCTCCGGGGAGATGCACAGAAAGTTCCTGATTTTCTAGTGTAAATGAGCCACCACGTTCGTTCGCGTGGAATGGCGCTGCTGTTCCGAGCGAGAAAGGTACTACGTTTTCAACTGAGAGCGTGAGGTAGCGTCCACCTTCTTTGTCATCGAGATTCGAAACAATGGTGCGCGGATATTTTCGCGAGCGTGCGAGCTGTCGTCCTATCTCAAACTTCGCATTCGCGTACGCCTGAAGAGAGCCATGCGATTCGATGTGTTCGGGTGCGAGGTTCGTAAAGATGAGAGCATCAAGATCTATAAAACGATGGCGATTCTGTCGAGCGCCCTCGGAAGTCATTTCGAGAATCGCCGCCGTGCACCCTTTTTTCAGTGCGTCATGAAGGAATCGTTGAATGAAGAACCTGCCCGGCATGGACATGCGCGTGAGATTCGGCTCTGAAACATCCGCGGTTTTGAAGCGTATGGAGTTAATAAGCGCGGTCGTATGGCCGGCCTCTTCCAGGATCGCGTTTAAGAATTCTGCCGTGCTCGATTTTCCTTTTGTCCCCGTGACGCCGACAACAATCATTTGACGCGCAGGGAAGCCATAGAGAACCGCACCGAACCATGCGAGGAATAGATGGTATACCTCGACGGTCAAACTCGGGGCTGCGGCAGTGATTGCTTTTTTTAGCGTTCGTATCATGAGAATTCGGCTTTTGGCGTTATTTACTGCCAATCATCCTGAGTGCCTCGCGCAATCGGGCGCTTCCCCCGGTCACTTCCTGCGGCACTTTGCGCAGAGCATCGCGTGCTTCCGAGACCGTGTATCCTAAAGCGCGCATCGCTTCGAGGGCCTCTTCATCTCCGGAGAGAGTGCGCCCGGCGCTTT
>Ga0209518_1000655_pt1 | contig 42953 bp, 60 predicted proteins | sample RifGroB1_FD_183993 | JGI IMG/M metagenome (GOLD analysis project Ga0209518, IMG submission 183993) | Groundwater microbial communities from Rifle, Colorado, USA - Groundwater B1 (SPAdes) (version 2) | ecosystem: Environmental > Aquatic > Deep subsurface > Groundwater | place: Rifle, Colorado...
AATCGGCGCGGGCGCGCCATTGATACCTCCCTGCCCTACCGCCGTGACTGCCCCGCCTGTCGCCTGGTTCATAGCGGCAACGCGCTCGGCAAGAATTTGATGCAGAAGTCCAGGCTGTTTGGCAATCTCCGTCGCCAAAATTTCATCCTGCAATTCCTCTTTCATCAATTTCTGTTCCTCGCTCGGATTCGGCACACCGACATTATGCTGAGTTGTAGTCAGCGACTGCACCTTCGCTTGAAATTTATTTATTTCATCCGAAACACTCCTAAGTAAAACTGAGGAAATAAAAACGTCAGACTTGTAATTTCCACCAATAATTAAGTTTGCGTTGGTTACATATTTCTCCGTCAAAAACAAGATGGATTTATTCAAATTTTTAAACGCCTGAATCCACCACTCTTTTCTCAATGCAATTTTATTATTCACTCCCTGCATAATGACCGAGAGCGCCCGTCCCGTCGCCTGCAAAACTTGAGAGCCAGGGTAAAGCACTTGGTTCATACCAGAAAGCCCAATGATGTCATTCTTGCGGTCATTCAAATACTGCTCTAAAGCAACTGTCTGCCCGCTTTTAGGCATCGCGTTAATTTCACCATCCGCACCCACATCATAAATCACAGTTTGCCCAGACCGAATCTCGGTCAAATTATCAATATTTTTACCCCAGTAAGAAGGTCTGGAAACCTCTTTGATTATATCCGCAAAGTCGGAAGCCCGCTCGTTATACTCCTGCTGAGGGTCAAGCTCGTGTTCGATGTCAGATGTGCCTTTTGGTTCGCCTGGGAGATGAATGTTGGGAATGTAATTAAGCGGCACAAAACCCCAATCGTGTTTCATATAGTGGACAATTTTGTTGTCCTGATTGAAAAGCAAAATATATTCTTCCTCATCCCAATATTCTTTTATGGTAATCATCGGAACTTCCGTCGGCTCGGTAACATTGGTGCGGTCAGTATCAAAATCCTGTTCCACCCGCAAGCCTTTCTCCTTAATCTCTTTGGCAAAAAGCCGCTTCGCGGTTTCAACCTCAATACGGTAATGTTTTATAAAACCCGCAATTTCTCCGAAATTCTCATCCCTCCAAATTATTCGTATGCTCTCTGGCCGTTCCACGCTCCAATAGCGGATGCGGTCAAAAACTCTATTGCCTTCTTCATCGCTTTTAAAAGTCGGAATCGCGCCGAAAATAAAAGCATCGCCGTTAATTGAACCCGTGCGCGCGGCGCGCTGAAACACCAAAGACAAAGAATTGTCGTCGTGAATTTCATTCAAGATTTTTGACCTGGCTTCGGCCAAAGCCCGCTCCACTGGGTTATCAACGCGGACAGGCGGGCAGGACATTTGCGGCGGCTCATTGGTAAGAAACGCCGTCATATTCTCAATCACAGTAAAGCAATAGTTGTAAGTTCGCATTGTGCCATTACCTTCCTTGCGGAACGACCACTGCTTGCCTTTGTAAAATTCTCTTAAAGTATTGTATCCAGAATAAACCCCGTCACCATAAACGCGCCGCGTCCAATCCAAACGAAGTTGCGCTTCCAAGGCGACAATGGCATCTTTCAGCGCTTTTGGCCGCGCATCTTTTTCATCCGCCGAGAATTGAGTTTTGAAAAAACTTATCAAGCCCATTTCATTGTAAAAATTCCATTAACTGTTTTTGAGTATTATATTTTCGACCATTTATTTAAATAATTGTTTTCGAGAAAAATCCTGGCGCGGACGGCCTGGCCGCGCGATGCTTGCTTCGTATCCCGCAAGCGGGTTTAAAGAAACAGGCTTGGCGGAATGTCGCGGAATCTTTTTGGAGATGTAAGAAATTCCCATCACGAAAGTCATAACGAAATCCTGTTTGAGCTTTTTATCATCGAGATGATAGTTTCCAAGCTGTTCCCCCAACTCATCAATGTAATAGGATTCAATATTCCCGAAATTCGGATTCTTCTCAATAACCGCGCCGTCAATCTCGGACTCGAAATAATCCCTGCCCGCCGACATTTCCCGCTTGGTTATAAAAAGCGCCTCATCCTTCTCGATGTCAAAAGCCCTGGGTTTAAGCTGGAATAGAAGTTTTTTAATGACCACCCCTCCCAAAGCGCCCGCATCCATCACGAAAATCGGGAAGGTCAGCGCGCCCGTTTTCTCGTCCCCCCAAGTGAATAAATCATACAAAGTGCGGAGAAGCGCGAACTGCATTTGGGGCGAACCGCCACGAATCTTCTCGTGCGCCGCTATCCGAATCTTACCACGCATAATCCACTCGGAGTAGTCAAACATTTTAAATACCGACTCATCCCCCGTATCAGACATACCCCAGTCTGCAACCAAAAGATATTTCCCACCCTGCCGGCACTGCGCTTTCCCCTTTAATTTCCAAAGGTTTTCTATCTCCGCAGGCTCGAAATAGCGTTTGCCTCCCGTAATAAACTCCCCGAACACCACCTGCCTGTATTTCTTCTTGTCTGTGGATAACAAATCCGCCTTAACCCGCTCCCTCTGAATCTGAGAGATAAAAATATTGTCATCGAGCCGCCCGCCCAAAGCCCACCAACCTTCCCTGCCAGCCTCGCCCATCTTCACAATATGCAGATAATATTGGTGTGAAGGCGAATCAACTTCTGGGGTTGAAATTAAATCAATACTGACCCCGTATTTGATAAGACGGGAGAGAATCTTTGCGCCGAGTTCCGCCTCCAAGTGGAGGCTCTGCGCACACTCGTCGTAAGAAATATAGCCGAACTGCGCGCCTGCGAGAGAAGCCGCCTGGTCTTGGCCAGTGGGAACGGAATAAAAAATGCTTTTGTTGGAAAAACGGATTTCGCCGAGATTCACGTTCTCCCCGACCATAAAGTTTTTCAAAAGCGGCGCGAGCTTGTTGATACGCTTCTTCCCGTCCTCATCAATCAAAAACCGTTCCTCCAAAATCTCCTTCGCGTATTGAAAGCATTGGCGCACCTGGCGGGTATGGGGAGAAATATTCAGAGTTTGGTAATGAGTCTCCATAATCAGCGCTCCGTCCAAGTCCAGCCCGATTTTATAAAAGTTCATCCAGATATGCTTGACTGCAATCATTACCGTCTTGCCGACCTGATTAGAGGGATGCGCGATGTTGCGCCCGAACAGCATCCCTCCGATGTCCTCAACCAGAGTCCCGAATCTCTCCATCCATAAATTGCGGGGAGTCGTGGAGTGCGCTAAAAAGTTTTTTTGGAAAGCGTTTAGGGGAACGCCCAGAAGCTCCTCGGAAAAATAAACGATGTCCTCGCGCCCGCGCTGATACTGCTCCAGCATTTCCACAAACGCCCGCTTCGCCTCGGCGGGCAGAGTCGAGACCAAAAAATCCTTCAAACTTGTCTCAATTTGCGGGGGTCGGGACATTTTCGTTGGCAAAAGAAGATTTTAATAAAGCCATTTCGTCAGGAGTGAGCTTGCCCGCCACCGCCTGCCTCAAAATATCAAACAAGAAGCCCGCCGTCTCGCGCCCCTCCGCGTGCTTGCGGATTTTGAGGGCTTCCTTGCCCTGGGTCAAACGGGTAACGTGAGCCATCACATCCAAAATATACTTGCGGCGCTTCACCAGGTTCTCATCCGTCTGCAAATAGTCGCGCTCCTGGTCTGCTTTGAGCATTGTCAGCGCGTCGTTAACCAACTCTCCCGCCAAAGTCTTCGTCCCACGCTCCAACTCCCACTCGTCGGGACTCAAGATAGCTCCCTCGGCGTTCCTGGTGGCAATCGCCTTCACCACTGGCTCGTCTTTTTTAACATTGGCAAGCTGCTGAATAATATCCTCATCCCATTTCTTTCTCCACCAGCGATACTGGGCGGGGTAAGGATGAAACCGCAGAGGCGCTACAACTTTATTGAAATCATTGATTATCTTCAAAGAGCCTCCTGGGGCATTGGGATTTAAGAGCCGCGCCTCGTAATAAAAATCCTTAAACTTCGGAATCAAATCTCTGAACTCCTCTATTTTTTGAAAACGGCCAGTGAACCCCTCGTATTGAAACCAAGTGGGATTGCCGTGTTTCTTTTTCGGCGCAACCAACGGCTCAACTATTGACGTTTCTTCGGCCATAATTTATATTACAACTTTTTTAAAGAAATCAACAACTTATCCCCAAAAACGCTTGAGCGCGCGCCAGAAAAAAAGTAGGATGAATTATGACAAAATGCCGAGTCAGAGTTATCCCCACTTTCATACTTGACCATCAAGTTTTTGAATGTGAGAATAGAAATGTTGGGTATTTTGTCACAGGGGATAAAACAAAAGGCACGCTTTAGAGCGTGCTTTTTGTTATGGTCATTAAACCCCTTGAAAAGAAGTTGACCACAATGTTGGGAAAGAGCAGTCCAAAGCAAGTTTGACCACAACTTTGGACTCATACTCACCCTACTACATACGAAAGTTCCTGTCAATCCTGTGGAAAGGTCAGACGCGGTTCGAGTAAACCTCACCGTCAATCTCTGGGCAAATAATACTCAATGTGTCCCGCAAGGGACGACCTTCACGAGCGGGGACTATCCAAGATGGCGAACCTAGTGAATGAGCGCCACCAGTTCTGGAAAAAAGCAAAGCACTCCAAAATTGGTAAGGATAGACAATCTTACTCTGGGCTGTATCGGCTCTAAACTGATACCCAACTGCCTGAATAAGACTCCTCTAAGACCCAGTAGAAAATCCCACAGAGGGCTTCACCACTGTCTTTAGCTTACAAAGACAGAGGGGATTATCTTATCTACAACCAACACCTGAATAAGTAAGACCAGACCTTAATAGGTCTCGTTTTTTTATAATCGCGCCCGTGAGCGCCCGTAAAAAAGGGTTTTCAAAAGTGGGGGTGGATTGGGGTGGGGTGTCCCCCCCAACTTTTTCCAAGCCAAAAAGAAAACTCCCCCTACCCGAAACTGGTTTTTCGTGTTCTGCTGTTCTCTCCTCTCCTTGCCTTGTTCTTGACTATCTTGTCAAGTCTTTGACATAGTATTATCTGGCATTGGTCTATTCTCTCCTAGAATAAATATAACTTGGTCTTGGTTTGGTCTTGGTCTTTGTCCTTGTCCTTGAATGGTCTTGGTTTGGTCTTGGTCTGGTGTTGGTTAAAACAATTCTAGGAGTGGAGAAGATAGGATAGGATAAATAGGGGTGTATTACTCCTTGTCTTCTCCTCTCCTTGTCTCTTTTGGTCTCTCTTACTCCTTGAAATGTCTTGGTTGGGTTCTGGTCTTGTAGTGTTCTAATTTGGTTTTAGAAAAGAATGGCGCGGGAATATAACAAGAATGGGGTGGAACTTGACGAGAGCGCATAAATAATGTATAGAACGGGCAGGGGATAACTACTCTTGACATAAAGAAACATAATCCGATATAGTGGAGTTAGAATAGTTAGAGCTTGAAAATGTTGTCTCTCTCTCCCGCTAACTGGGGAGAAGGACAGAGAACCGGACAGAAGAAGGATAAGCAAGAACGGCGCGCGGGAACGCGCGAACATTGCGACCTTCCCAAATTTTATAAAGTGGTATCGTCCCGTTTTCATCCTCTCTCTGGTGCGCGGGAGAGGGAGAGAATAGAACAACGGCAACGGAGACGGCGAAGCGTGGCACGTTGACAAAAAATAAAATAGTATCCCTGATTTTTGGAGGCGTAGGTTCTAAATGTAGCGAATAACGAAACAATATGAACTTACCAAAAATAGAAAGTTATGGAGAGTATAAGTCGGGCAATTATGGCCTGAACTCTCTTCAAGTGTCCTTCCCGAATGGTCTCTCTTTGTTTTTCTCTTACACCACCATTATGGCCTTCCGAGGCCGTGAAGGTTTGAAGGTGAGAGAGAATGAATGGAGCAACACAACGGGAAAGCATCTTAATTGGATAGACGGCGGAGACAAAAAAAGCCGTCTGGCGGGCGCGGAGTTTGAAAAACTCTTGAACGCAGAGCTTGAGTATTACGGACTGGGAGCGCAACAATGAAAATTGTTTTTTCTCTTATTCTGGCTGTCTCTTTTTTCTCTCTGCTAAAAATTGGCCTTGAACGACAGGAGCGCGCCGAATGTATCAAATGGCAAGCCGAGGCGCGCGAGTTTCCTCTTTGGTTTTCTCCCGAATGGCAACGGGCGCAATGTCGTGCGCATAATCTTCCGTTGCCCCATTAAAAACAAAACTTTACGCCTTCAAAAATTAGGGATACTATTGCGCCGAGACGCTGGCGATACGCTGGCGTAGCGAGTTATAACTAAATATCGCTGGAGGAGAAAATAGAAACTATGGCGACAAAAAATAGAAAAGTATCAGTCGGAGATGAGGAACTTGAGGCCGTTGAGAATTATTTTGACGGCGAAATTCCCGCTTATCTGCGCATTGTTGATAAAAACCATCTCAAAATCCGCACGGGCGGATGGGCGAACTACAACGGGCGTTTATTGTCCGAGGGTGATATGGTCTGGCTTTTGGTGTCGGTGAAAGATGTTATTTTTTACTACTACCGAGACGCTAGAAATATCACGTCTGGGATAAGGACACTTGCGGGCTATTCTGGGGACTGGCGCGGGGTGGATGGGATGGCCAAGATGTGCCTTGAGGTTTTCAAAATTATTAACCGCCCCGTATTGGAGAAGGAAGGCCAAAAGTTTGGGATGGAGTTGAAATGATGGACGCGAAAATCGGGAAAGCCACAAGAAAAGTATTGTGTCAAGGTTGTCGGGGGAGCGTGGAGAAAAACGAGGCAAGGGTGGTAGGGTGGTGTTGAAAATCGCAGGAGGAATTTTCAGTTTTCATCCGAAATGTTGGATGTATAGTCTCTCCCACCTTGCCAAAAAATTTATTGGTTAAAACTCTCTCGCCCGTCAGCGTCTCGGCGTTAAAAATATAGACCGCGCTCTACGCTTGCGCTTTGACGCTTGCGGAGCATTATAAATAACCGCAAGGCGCAGGAGGAGAAAAATAAATGATGAACTTCAAAATCCGCAGACCGCCTTTGTTGAAAAGTTTTGAGCTACCTTCTTACAAGGAACTCTTGAAAGTAAAAGTCGGAATGGATGTCAAATTAGCTTTTACCGACATAAGAGGAGAAAATGGAGAAAGAATGTGGGTAAAAGTAAAATATATTGACAGGGACAAGGGAGAATTTTGGCAGGGAACTTTAGACAATGTTCCTTTCTCATTGAAAATGAAACTTGGCCAAATAATTCCTTTTCATCCCCTAGACATTATTGATATAACATCCTAAAGTAATTTCTCCTTCGCAAGCGCAGGGCGCGGTCATAAAAAAATTGTTTCTCGTGTGTCGCCTATCTAGCTTAACGAGTAGGCGAAAAACGCCCAAGACCCGACAATGGCACAGGCGGGAATAAAGCGCGGTAAGCCGTGATGACGGGTGAGCCGACCACGTAGTTGAAAGGGAAGTGTCGCAAGACATCATCGCTGATAGGCGACTTACGGGAAGCAATAAAATAAGCACCAACGCAATCCCGTAGCAAGCCCGCGTTTTTTATTAACTAAAGCGGGGTTGAGGAGAAAAGAAACTATGGCAACATACGCACAGACGAATTTTGAGGTGGAATGTCAAAATGCCGAGCAAGCTAAAAACATTGCTGGGCTTTTGAAGAAACACACCAAAGAAGAAAAACGCTATGACGGCGAGGGTGTGTTTCACGTCAATGAGGTTGAGAGCGCAAATGCAATGGTTTATGGTTTTATGTCCAGCGTAAGATACCAAAACCTAGAATACCAATGCGAATTGGTATGGAACTTCATCCGAAAGTTGGGAGCAAAGTCGGCCAATTTTCCTTTTCTAATTCAAGGAGATGGACAATACTATGATGCTTGAAAAAGAAAAATTGAGCAAAGAAACGCAAGAAGCACGACAGGAACTCATTGATAACGGCGCAGATGAGGGCGCGGTGGACGCTTACATTGAGCTAGGTATTGGTGATGATGACTTGAGCGATTTTGAGGAAGCGTATCAGGGAAAATATCAAAATAATGAGGAGTTTGCGCGGGAAATACACGACCAGACCACCAGTATGGACAGCAAAGAATCACAGGCGTGGCCATATTATTGTATTGACTGGGAATGGGCGGGGCGCGAGTTGATGATGGACTACTCCGAGCAGGATGGGTATTATTTTAGAAATCTGTAAAAAGAAAAACAAAACAATGAAAAAACGCGACAAACTTTCTGTCATCAAGTATCAGTCCAGCGTCATTATGTTGGCTTTGCGAGAAATTGATGACGCGGTGGATGGGTCTATCTTGATAGAGGAATTAGAACGAGATGTTGAGGAAAAATTAGCGGAGCTAGTTGGAGCAATAAAGAAATGACTAAAACTCACGAGTGCGCGAAGGAAGATATTGACTGGAAGAAAAACCCGACTGGTTTTGAAAGCGATATGATAGAGTGGTATGGAAAGTGTCGGAAATGTGCTCGGAGCGTTTATGAAGTTTATAGCCAAGAGCCAGAACTTTATGACGCGGTAAGTGGGGAAGAAATTTAATCCTCGCGGGCTTGCGTTGGTGCTTAAAAATTAAAACTAGGTTGCGTAAGTGGTCAGGCATTAAAGGAAAGACCGAGTTTAGGGGATGAACCTCGCAAGAGGAGAAATTACGCCCCCCACAAAACGCCTAGCTTGGGAAGGGTAAGGTGATGGCAAAAGAATAATCCTTGCCATTAAAGGACAAGGGAAGGGTCGCAACCTTCTAGCTAACCTGCCTCATCCGCTCTCTTAAAAAGAGCTTCCACAGAGGGCAAGAAGGGCTATAACCGCAAAGCGGCCATCCCTAGCTAGGGTTAAATATCGCTATGCGCTCTCTTGCTCTCTGTGGGTGCTTTTCAAGGACGCTTTGAAAACGTCTCCGTCCGCGAGAAGACACCACAGAGACCGAGCGAGGGTGGCAACAAATTAGAGGAAGTTGCCGTTAAAGTTTCCTGCGCAGGTGGCGTGAGGGTCATTACACTTCATTGTAATCAAGCCGTTAATCCTGCTACAAACACATCCCTCGCTTTTTCTCCTAAATTTATGTTGTTAGATTTTGGCTTGCGCCACATCAATTTAATATCTGATATTTTTATCCTCCTTGTGGTCGGGTGGGGGATTTTGAAAGTGGTTTTAATAGTTAAAGAAAAATAAATGAAAAAATATATTATTTCGTTTTCAGGCGCAGTTGATATTGAAGCTGAAAATGAGAATGAAGCCCGTAAGAAATTTTTTGATTTGTCAGATGAGGAAATTGGGCAAGCGATAGAGGAATATGATGAAATTCAAGAACAAGAGTATGATAGAAGTGATGGAACTTCCAGCGCATTATAAAAATTGTTCCAAGTGTGGAAGAACTAGAAATGTCTTGGAAGCTCCCAAATGCCCCGTCTGTTTGTCTCCCAAACATCAAAAATTACCGCCCGCTTTGCCATCTAAACGCCGTCATTACAGCAGAACTACACGATATTGCTCTACTTGCCAGTTTTCCGTAATGTTTGTTAGTCGGCGCACCGATAAAGGAAGTATCTTCAAATTTTGTCCAAATTGTAATAATGTTTTATGAAAAAATTGTTGACCCTTCTAAAAACTAAAGGCAAAACGAAAGAAGAAATCAAAGCAGAAGTTGAGCGCGCTTTGAGGTCTAAAAATTTATTGGATAAAGACGGGAAAATTAAATTCAATGTGGGAGAAAAGAACGCCGAATGATTGGAGTCCAATCGGCACTTTTATCTGGTTGATGGTATGGGGTTCTATCGTCTGGTGGATTTACCAGTGGCTTTTGCGCCATCCATTTTGAGATTAAATGAAATTTTATATTAAGTCCGTTAAAGAAAATCGGCGGAAGATGGTTGGGGAGCTTTTTCCAAACGGCACTTTTCTAAAACACGTCCGATACTCGGTTCATTATTTTCATAAAGCAGGCGCGTTTGGAATTGACGAGGCGATAGTGAAATATCTCAAGGAAAAAGGTTGTAAGAAAATTGTCATTAAGGAAGAAGAAGCTGATGAGCGTTGGGAAACTCCTTTTGAAGTTTTTTGGGAAAAGAGTTGGGTTCACAAATTCCCGAATTTCCAGCCCCAGCGTTTCTTGGCCAAAGAGCGTTGGGATATTTTTGATGCTTTCGGATTACCTTTTCAAATGCGCAAAGTTGATAAAATCTTTCAACAAACTAAAAAGCAGGTTAAGGAATTAAGTGATACACTCACAGCTTCATTATTTGATTGACGAAATGCGACAGCATTTCAATGAAACGGCACGCAAAGGAAAAGGGTCGTTTGGTTTTTATTTGGGGATTTTGAAGCGTGTGCCGATTCAAAAACTTTATGAGTTTTTTTCGCTCTCTAAACAGCCCGAAGTTAAAAATTCTAAAAAACTTTTTTGGTGGCTCGTGAAGCAAGAACTTGACAAGGTTTCTAAAAAGTTGTCCCCACGTAAATTTGAGCATAAATAGAAAACAACTTTGACAAGCTGTCAAATAATTAAAGCACGAATTATTATAACACGTCAAGATTTCTATTGACAAAACTTGACAGCAGGTTCTTAATATGATAACATATAATAGAACCATTAGGTTCGCCTGTCAAGTCGGACAGGTTGAAACAAGTGGCGCGGACAGCACTTTGAAAAATTATGAATCCATATTTAGACGCGGTAGATGAATTGAAACTCTTGGCGGACAAACTCCGCAAGCGTTCCAATTATAAGCGATACTCCAAAGGTATGCGCCGTGCCTATGCCAACCGAGCTTATGGCTTGGAGCAAGCAATAAGAATTATCAGGCAATACCAAGAGCCAATAGGGATATGGGAGAAGTAAATTTTCCAGAATTTCCGCAAGCCAAAGTTTTTGTCGGTGGGTGTGTGGAGTGCGGAGTTGGTTCTTCTTTCCGAGCTAAAGCACACGCCCATAATCAGCCAAACAAATCTCATTTCGGCTGGATATGCGTCCGAAGCCCTAAAAGGTTAAGGATGACTGACAGCAAGCCCTCAATGCTTATGTTCCACGAATACGCCCATATTCTTACCCCAACGCATTGGCACGATGATGTTTGGAGAGCCAAAGTCCGAGAGCTTGGAGGCCGTATTCAACGGCACGAAACCAAACGCTATCACGTAGCGCGCGGATACGGCCAGAGGTCTAAATAGAATTGTGTTGAGAAGCCCGTGAGTTTCTGTCCGCCTCACGGGTTTTCTCTTAAATAAAGTTGTCCACAGACCACTATTGACAACTAGCTATATGGGAAATTATAATGAATTACATCATAAAGAAATTGAGATGGGAATGACTTTCAAAATTAACGAGGATGGAAAAGGTTTTCGCTCTGTTTCTTCCGAAGAATTAAGAACCTGTCCAAAACTTATTTTGTCTCCCGCGCACTGGATACCAGAACATAAGGTCGCAGAGTGCGGAGCAAAAGTAAAAAGCGAAGAAGAATTAAAACCAAAAGTAATCAAATTGATGGATAAAGAGTTAATCTGCGTGGAGTGCGGTAAGCAATTTGTTTGGAGCATAGGCGAACAGAATTTTATGGCAGACCTCCAAGCACAGGGAAAAATCCAAGAAGTGAAAGAACCAAAACGCTGTCCTGACTGCCGACGCAAAAGGAAACCAACTCGGTAATCAAAATTTATCCCCTATGTTTTACCAAGAAGCTGAAAAATTTATAAATGAGGTCTTTTGGAAAGAGACCCACGACCCGCGCTCTAAACTTAATATCGCGGAGTTGGTCAATGCCAAGCTCGTCAAAGATAATAACGAGAAAGACCCTGATTATTTTCAGAAGCGGATTGGCGTTGTCCACGCCTCGCAAATTTACTCCTGCTTACGCGGGGTCATCCATAGCTGTTTAAGGCATACTCCCGATAAAGAGCCAGAGCCGCGCAAACTTGGGATATTCAAAGCTGGCTTGCTTTTTGAAGATTTTATTATTGATTCGCTTGGCGAAAGAGTTATCGGGCGACAGCGCGAATACAAATTTCGGTATAAAAATATCACTCTCGTTGGGCGAAGCGACTACCGCATAGATGATGGTGGCATTATTCGCATAGGAGAAAATAAATCTGTTCACTCTGACTCTTTTTGGTATCGCCAACGCGAAGGCACTCTTATCCAGTGGCATAATCAAATCCAACTTCAAATCTATATGTGGTTGGAGCGCGTTTTGTTTGATGAAAAAGTTGAGGGTATATTTTCTTATATCTCCAAAGATGATTGTATGGTAGAGAGTGCGCCAGTAAAATTTAACCAGAGAGTTATTGATGAGATTGTTATTCCCGCATTGGATATTATAAACGAGGGTTTTGAGAAACAAGACCCAAACATTGCTCCCCTTCCCGAAATAGCCATCTATTCTGAATCTAGGGAGCAATATCAAAAGAATTGGCTTTGCACATATTGTGATTATCATAACCAGTGCACTGGCGCGGGGTGGCTTCTTGAAGCTGGGGAGCTTGTTGCCCGTAAAAATAAAGAAATTAAGCAGGGCTTAAAAGATTCTGTTGGGCATATTACTAAAAAATCTAAATCAGAAATTCATCCAGTATGAAAATCAATAAACTTTTAGGTAATAAAGTGCTTTTAAAAAAGCTGGATAAAAAAAACCCGACTGGAATTGTTGTGCCTGATTCGGCGGAGAAATTAGATGAGATAAAATTTGGCGAGGTAGCTATGCTAGGTGAAGACGTTGAAACAAGTTGGGGTGCAGGAGACAAGGTTATGTTTCAATTCGGATTTGAAAAGTTAAAGGTCGGAGATGAAGAACTTTTAATAGGTAATGTTGATTCAATTATTGCTGTCGTGGATGAGATATGAGTCAGCGTAAAAAGCTCAAAAAACTGCATCGTCGGGCAGTTAAAGAGCAACGGAGAAAACAAAAAAATGTCCAAAATAAATCTCAAAAAAGTTAAGTGGTGCTGGGTTGCAACCGAAACTAAAGCTGGTTGGCGGCTCAAGATGGCGATAGGCGAGAACTCCAAGACTGATATTCGTCTTGAAGGTCTTTTGCTTGCTTCTGAATCGGAAGTGAAAAAAATTGTGAAAGGTAATATTGTCTTTGTCCATCGCCGTATAATAGTTAGTAAAAAAGTGATTCATAATAAATAATTTATGAAAAAACTTGTAATGATGTTATTGGTTGTTGCCTTGTTAGGATTGAGCGCACCTCAAGCTCGCGCCTTTTCCTTCGCTGATTTTCAAAAGCTGTATGCTGATTTTTTTCAAGTAGCAATAAGCTGGATAGTTTCTCTTACCCAACAAGTTTTTGTTCTCCAACAGCGAGTGGCCGAGTTAGAGACTCAACAATACCAGAATCTCTCGGCGACAAATACTCCCGAAACTACCACCACTCTGCAAGAATCAACAATAACCACTCAAGAAAATACTAGCTCGGTGGAATCTTCTTCAACGCCACTGGTGCAAGCTACCTCAACCCCAACCCAATCTCTCCCACAAATTATTTATGTTCCCACGCCAGTTTATGTAGAAGTCCCTGTCGCGCCAGAACCTATCGCCACAACTTCTTCAGAAGTTTTATCTTTGCCGACTTCCGCACCCACATCCACTCCTCCGTCCGACAGACAATTACTTTATGTTGAGCAGGATTTTACGCCTATTCTTACGCTCAATGCGAATGGGACTTCAACTGAAATTATTGTAATCAGTATCGGTGAAGTTATAGCATTTGAATGGTCTGTTGAAATAAAAGCGCAAAGTATTCAGGAAAGTTTCCAATGCAACGGCGAAATAAAAAATAGCAATTCTGAAGTTCTGACTTTTTCAGAAGTGGGTGAGTTTGAATACGCCGTGAATTGCGTTGGTATGAGTTCAGGAGTTGGCACAAGAAAATTTATTAAAATAATCGTCCAATAAAAATGAAAATCGTAAAACTTACAATTCATAATTTCCTCAAGCTCAAAGACATTGAGATGAATCCCTCCAAGACTAATATCATTGTGGGGAAAAACAAGCAAGGCAAAACCTCCATTCTCAAAGCCATTAAAGCCGCTTTTGATGGCGGAGTTGATGAAAAGATGATTCGCATTGGCGAGAATAAGGCGGAGATTCTTTTGGAGCTTGACGAGTTTGATGTTAAGCGCACCATCACCGAGAAAGGAACGTATTTGGATGTCGCAAACAAAGAGGGCTACAAAGTGCCGTCGCCTCAAAAGTTTCTCAATAATCTTTTGGGGGTGTTCTCTTTTAACCCTGTCCAGTTTTTTGAGTTGAAACTTCTTGAAAGAAAAAAGTATCTGTTAAACGCCATCAAGCTCACCATCAGCCAAGACGAACTGGCTCAATATACTGGCGAGAAATTGGCTGGGATTGATTATGGAAAGCACGCGCTTGAAGTCGTAGAAGATGCTCGCAAGTATTATTATGATAAGCGCACAGCAGCGAACTCCGAAGTTTCCAAGAAGCGGAAAACGCTTGAAGAATTGTCGGCAAAAATTCCCGAAGGGTTTAACCCCGCCGAGGTTAACGAAAAACATATCCTTGAACTTCGTGATTCTCTCGTAGTTGAAGCTCTCAACCAACAACAACTTGATGCTGACACTAAAAGTGAAGCTCGCTTACTCGCCTCAATAGAAGAATATCAAAAGAAAATTAAGGAAGCTGAATACGGATTGCTTGCAGTGCGCAAGCGAAAAGAAAAACTCACCAAAGAGCTTCTTCCAAACCCCAAAGCGGTGCAGGCGGAAATTGAAAGATTGGAGTCCCAGCGCGAATTAGTTTTTACCGCCAAGCGCGTTGAGGAGCTTCGTTTCGAGCTTGGTGTGGCGGTAAAAGAAGCTGATAAACTTGATGTTGTTGTGAATCGCCTTACCAAAGAAATCCCGCAGGAACTGATTATGAAAGCCAAGCTCCCCGTCGAAGGTTTGGTGATTGTTGGCGATGATGTTCAGGTCAACGGCGTTTCCCTCGACAATCTCTCTGCTTCCGAACAGCTTAAATTCGCCCTTGATATTGTGCGCAAGCTCAATGAGAACTTCAAAATTATTTGCATTGATGGCATTGAGACGCTTGATAAAGATTCTTTCGAGGTGTTCCTTAAAGAAATTGAGAATGATTCTTACCAGTATTTCGTTACGCGCGTAAATGGAGAAATTAAAAATGGCATTATTATTGAGAACGGTGAAATTAGAAAATAAAGTGCCTGAAACCATCTGCCGAGTTTGCCATCAGGTTGTAGTTTTAAGTCCAACTAATTTTGGTTGGGTTCATAAAGGCGGGGGAGCTTATGTTCAGAAATGCGGAAAATGCGGGTGGATAGGCGGTAAGATAGGGAGTTTTCAGAAATGCCCCAAGTGCGGTGAACATAAAAGATTAGTGGATGACCATTGTGTAAGGCCACAATGAAAACTTATAAAGCAGTAAAACTAGCTATCGAAAATCGAATTGATTACAAAGACGAAACAGACTTGGAGCTTCGTGCTATTGAGATTTTAATTGAAGAAAATGATTTAGGATTTTTACTTCGGAAAGCGCAGACTAAAATACTTCGTATTGAAAATATGGAGTTCACTCTTATTAAGATTAAAAAAACAAATTAAAATGCTTAATCTTGGTTCAATCCAAATCCCAATCAATGCGGCGACTAGAGCTTTCGCCATTCTTGCCAAGCGCGGGGCTGGTAAAACCTATACTGGTGCAATAATGGCGGAGGAATTTTACAAAGCCAACATTCCCTTTGTGGTTTTTGACCCCATTGATGTTTGGTGGGGACTTCGGTTATCTGCCAATGGAAAGGATAAGGGTTTGCCGATTGTAGTGTTTGGCGCTGAACACGCTGACATCCCACTTAATCGGGATATGGGCAGAGAAATCGCACGGGCAGTGGTGCGGGAAAATATCTCGTGCGTAATTTCTACTTTCGGTATTCCTGGCGGGAAGACAGCAGAGCGCTGGCTCATTTCTGAATTTTCAGAAGAACTATTAAGGGTTGTAAAAACTCCAATCCACGTTTTCATAGAAGAAGCTCACGAGTATGTTCCACAAAGAGTATTCGGTGGGCTTGGCAAGACTTTCAACGCGGTGTCTAATCTTGTAGTAATGGGCAGAAATCGTGGCATCGGAGTCACAATGCTTAACCAACGCGCCGCTACCATCAATAAGGATGTGCTGACGCAATTAGACACTTTAATTGCTATGCGCACTATCGGAGCGCCTGACAGACAAGCCTTCAAAGTTTGGGTAGAGCATTTCGGGGCAACTGGAGATTTTGAAAAATTCCTCAAATCTTTGCCTGAATTAAAGACTGGTAAGGGATGGATTTGGTCTCCAGAGTTTCTCGGAAAATTTGAGCGTATTGAAATTCGCAAACGCGAGACTTTTCACCCAGATAGAGAAAAAATCGGCAGTAAATTTGAGATGCCAGAATTGAGCCAGATTGACGTTCAAACTTTCATTGCCAAATTTACCGCTTCGATGGCTTCGCTCAAACCAGAAAAAGGCAAGAAAAAAACAGCAAAAGAGGATACTCGACCTGAAATTATCACTCCTGTTTTAGCGCCGACTTCCCAAGATGTTATAAATCTTCGCAACGAATATGAATCAAAACTTATTCAGAAAGACAATGAAATCAGAAGTCGCGAGGCAGTTATTGAGAATGTCAGAAAAATTGTAGGCTCATCTTCTGGTTCTTCAGCGCCTATGTTGAGTTTCGGTAAAAACGATTTGTTGATTGAAGACTTACCCAAATACGAAAAAGACATTATGAACGCCATTAAAAAACATCCCAACATTCCTTTTTCTCCCGCACAGTTGGCCGTCAAAGCTGGCAAGGGTTCTCGCAGTTCAATGTTTCCGCGTGCCGTCCGCACCCTTTTAAAGCTCAATCTTATTAAAAAAGAAGGAAACGATTTAATTTATGTTGGATAAAATAACCCCCCTAAATAAACAAAGATGAAAAAAGAAAATATGATTCACTATGATTTATTTTCAGGCATTGGGGGATTCGCTTACGCAATAGACCAAGTATATGGCAAAGAAAACACAAAACACATTTTCGTTGAAAACGACCCCTTTTGTCAAGCGGTCTTGCGGAAGCATTGGTCAGACTCCGAAATCCACGGGGACATACGAGGGTTTGTTGCCGACACCGAACGCCAGCGACCACATTCAGAGAAAAACAAGCAAAAGCTGGAAAGCAAAAGGGGCGACAAACTTCGTATTGAGCAATCCAGAAATACTATCCTCACGGGTGGCTTCCCCTGCCAGCCATTCTCACAAGCTGGAGTTCGGAAAGGCACCGCAGACGATAGATACCTCTGGCCAGAGATGTTTAGAGTTATTTCCGAAGCAAGACCAAAGTGGGTCATCGCTGAAAATGTTGTCGGACTTCTTACTATTCAAAACGGATTGGTGTTTGAACAGGTGTGCACCGATTTGGAAAGCCAAGATTACGAAGTCCAAGCGTTTATTATTCCAGCTTGCGCCGTCGGCGCGCCGCACAGGAGGGATAGGGTCTGGATTGTTGCCCACAGCCAGAGGAGGGGGGAACGGAGCAAGCAGTCGAAAGGAAGTGGAGCAGGGCAATCCGAAACGAAGATTGGAAACGGAGATAGCAATGCTTCCAACACCACGGGCGGGCAATCCTGGGAGCAGACCAAACAGGAAGGGCGGGAAGATACTGGCGGAGGAGATACAAATGCTCAAAACCCCATCGGCAAGCGAAGCGGAAGGCGGAGCAAAAACGGACGACAAGTATTGGAACGCCAAAGCCCCGAAGTTCAAGACCAGAGACCAAATAGCGAGAGCTGGGAAAGAAGCTGGCAAGAAGTTGCGTTTGCAACCTGCTATGACGGAGTGGATGATGGGCTTCCCCGACAAATGGACGGAGTTGCCATTAGCGGAGCAAGGCATAGAAAAGAAAGGTTGAAGTCGTGCGGGAATGCGATAGTTCCCCAAGTCGCCATTAAAATAATTGAGGCGATAAAAGGTGAGAGGAATTTTTAACCCCCCTAAATAAACAAAGATGAAAGAAGAAAAACAATTCAGGGTCAAGCACTTTTATTTTTTAAAGTTAATCGGGGCAATAGGAATATTTCTCGGTGTATTAATAATTGCTGTTATTCTTCTTTACAGCATTGGTATTATTTTTGATTTAATAAAAGTTCGGTTAAACCTTCCTATTTTTTCTTCAACCAAAAGTTTTATCAGTTTTAACCTCCAATAAAAATATGACCTTCTTCCAAAAACTTATAATGACGATAGTGGCGTTTTTTCTAATGATTGGCGGGTTGATTGCTGGTATATTTATCGGCAAATTGGAAGCTTCGCTGAAAGTTAAAGAAATGCAAAAAAGAGACCAAATAAAACTTGCCTTTTGCAAGGGCGCTGGCTTTGACACTTATTCTGATTTTGGGCTTAAATCTGGTGGAATAATAACAATTAAGTGCATTAAAAAAATAGATGACCAATGGGCATATCGCGAATTTCCGCCTGATTTAATAGTAAATTGGAAACCTTGATATGACCCCCACAAAACAAAACTGCTCCGAATGCCAATTTGAAAAAGGCCACGCCCTTATCTGCTCTCAATTTGAGATTCCGGTTAAGGAAAACCAGGAGAAGGAGTTTGATAATATGACCCCCACAAATAAAGAAAACTGGGAGAAAGATTTTTGGGAGATAGTGGAAGAATTGGGGACTGGAGGCTATATAGTCTGTTTCCAGAAAATTCGGGATTTCATTCGTCAGGATTTCATCAGTCGCGAAAAAGTGGAGAAGGCAATTGAGAAAAAAATTCAAGAATACCCCGAATGGTTTTACCATAGTAATAATGAGAGAGAACCGCATCCTGTCAGAAAAGCCCTCTCCGACTTCCGCCGAGAATTAACAAAGAATAAATGAGTATGGAAAAAGAAAAAATTAAAATACTTGAGGCATACGGCAACGGGAAAGTTGGAACTATTTATGAACGCGGTTATTTGAAACACCAGAAGACTATAAGTTCTCGCACAGCCGCGATGACTTCTTTTGGGATGTTAATTCCAAACCCGAAGACAACGCCTTTTTGATGGCAAGCTGGCTAGTAGAAGGAACTTATAAAAAAAATATATGAGTAAGCACGGCAAAAAATCTCATAAGGTTACGGGTTATGACAATACTCCAAGCAAATTACCCTGGCCTCCCAGAAGCCCCGAAGCTCAAAGAAATTGGGAGAAGAACAATGTAGCCCCGTCTAAAAGAAAATGAGCTTCCATAAATCAATCCCAAAAATAACTGTCGGGCGCTATGCTGGCACTCCGATTGACCAACTTCCCAATTCTTATTTGCGCTGGATGATGACCCAGGATTTTCCGAAAGAATGGCTGGATATTGCCGACAGAAAATTAAAGCAATCCCACTGGAACGACGAATATCTTAATGTCTCGCGCCACGCCATTGACACTTTCTCTCTTAGGTTTCTTGATAAATGGGTTAAGTTTAATGAGGTAAGGCAAGCTGAAGGTGAATCCCCTCTGGGACTAGGCACTTTCATCACACAATGCGCTAAAAACGCTTGGGAGCGCGGAGTTGACATAAGCAAGCACCGACATCAAGAAGATGGAATTGTGAAAGAATTTGAAGGGCAAAAGTGGGTATTTGGGCTGAACTATGCCTATCCCGACTACAAAGAAGTCATAACCGTAATGCCGAGTGAAGGATAGTTATTAACATACAACTATTGACAACCAATGGATAGTTAGATTATTATAAGTTATAGTAAAGGTCGTCATTACCAATACTTTCCTCTAAATGTTAGAATGAGCAAAGAACCTATAATCCAAGAACAGCGCGATTTAGAACCGCTCTGGACTGTTCAACAAACCGCCAAATACCTGTCGGTCAGCCCCGTGACTATTTATCATTGGATAAGCAAAAAGCGGGTGTTTGACCATAAAAGGTTGGTCAGGTTTAGCCATCGTGTTCGGATTCCCCGAAGTGAAGTGCAAAGAATAGCGGGCATTACTAGAGGAAGATTAGAAAAATAAATATGACAGACATTCTTGATTCATTTATCAGTAAAAAGAAAGCGGAATCCAATTTCGTGAGCCTTGAGGATGGCGAGTCAATCAAAATCCTCAAGCTGCGCGAAATTAAAACCGTCACGAAGGCTGGATTTGGCGGCGAAGAAAAGGAGGTCTTGCGTCTTGTCGTTGACGTAGAGACCACTCAAGGTGTGAGAACGAAGAACTTTGACAACGGCACGCAGAGATTTGCCACCGAGTTGAGGGATAAAGATGTAAAACTTGAAAGCGGTTTTACAATTACCCGTCACGGACTTCAAACAAAAACTCGTTACGAAATCTCCAGCGTAGTGAATGGCTAACTTAACTATTTGTGAATCACCCTTTGGGTGTTGCGATAGTCATTATTGCCGTTATTTTTCTCCTCTGGTTATTTATAGCGCCAGTAAGTGTCAGCCAAACCCAATCGCAACATTCACAATTAAATAGTCAAATCAGAAACTATCTTGAAAGCAAAGATTCCCCTCTGGCCTCCGACACCGAGTTCCTGTTAAATCTGAAACATTGGAAACTGCTCATTGCCATATCCGCCATTGAGTCTCAATTTTGCACTCAACAGCGCGGGTATAATTGCTGGGGCATAGGCGGCGATAGAAATTATCGCTCTTACAGTTCATTCCGCGCCTCCGCTCAAGATGCAAATGATTTGATTGAGTATTGGCAATCCAAAGGAAAGTGGCTGACAGTTGAATCTATGAATGGAAGTTATGTAGTGCCAGTAAATTCAACTTGGGTTAGAGTTGTAAATAAAGTTATGGGAGAATTAAATGAGTTACAATCGAGGACAGAATAACCCGATGTTCGGACATAAACATTCTGCTTCCACGAAGAAGAAAATGAGTAATATGGCATCCAACTCTAATAATTCCCAGTGGAAAGGTGACAAGGTTGAATACCAAGCTCTCCATCAGTGGATACGCAAACATTTCGGAAGCCCCACTATTTGCGAAAAATGTGGCACAAAGAATCTTAAAGGTAGAAAGATTCATTGGGCTAACAAGAGTGGAAAATACTTACGTCTTCGTTCTGATTGGAAAAGAGTTTGCGTAAAATGTCATCGAGCATCTTACAAAAGACCTCACACAGTTGCTAAAGGAAATAGTAGAATCCGTAGCCTGAATCGAGCTTAATGCCGCTATCGCCACAACAATACCAGAAACTCCTTGAGATGACCCGTTTGAAAATTTCTAACTGGGAAATAAGCGGCTGGCTTATGAGGACGTGCGGGCTACGTTTTCAGGAAGCATCCGAGCTTCGCCATCAAGCTATAAAAGAATGTCCAAATGTTACCCCAAAATCACAAAATCAGAATCCGAAAGAAAACTCAATTAAAGCGATTGAGGGCTGGCAAAAAATTGGGGTTGAAACGGCTAAAGAGAAAGCGCCGACTGTTCAACCTCTACAAAATGAAACTCCAGACCAAACGAAAATCGATGTCTGTGACACCTGTGGTGACCCGACCTTCTCCTGTGACTGTTCCTGTAAGCGGTTGGAGGAAATTCCTTTCTGACCTATGGACGTTCTTAACCAGTTTATTCAAAAGAACGAAAAGCGCGCCGAGCGTTATCTCGAAGTGATTGAAGATATGATGAATGATTACCAAAACCGATACGACTTTGCCGAGGAAACTCTGGTTGGAATTTACGACCACATTATTGAAAATAATTCAATTACCGATAAACAGATTCAGGCTGTTGACAACATAAGAAAATCTATCTATGAACGGTAAACCTATTATTCCACTAGGAACTGACCCAAGAAAATTGGAGTTAAGCGCGGCACTTGCCGATAAAGCCAAGAAAGATGCTATTGAAATGGTGAAAGCCCACCAAGAGAAAATAATCAGGGTGACGCAGAAAATTGAAGATATTTTGATAGAAGAAAATATGTCGTGGCGGGACTGGAATGAGGTCGTAAATAAATTCAATAACCGCAACGATTATGTTTTCCCGCGCATTACTATTAAAGAAATTAAGGACAAATTCGATGAACACTTTAAACCTTGAGCCAGGAAAACAATTAACTCCAGGCGAAAAAGCAGCTTTAGCCAAAGATAATGAGCGTGAATCACGAGAAACCCTCCAAAAAGCGAGAACGCAACAGGAAACCGACATCAAGGCTGGGCAAAGGCCAGTCGTTGCCGAAGTTGCCGATTCCATTAAAGAAAAGCTCCAAAAAGGACAGTTTAACAAAAAATAATTCTATGATGATTCCTTCTCCTTTCAACCCGCCCAACAACCAACCACCCCCAGAAATAATGGCGCTCATACCCCAGCTAACTCCTATCTTACAGCAAATTCTTCAAGGTCTGAAAAACTACAATCTTGAAGTTTTCGAGATTGATGTCAATGGTGCGGTTTTCGCGCTGACTAAAAACCCCGCCATTTTATCTCCAAGTATTTTATCTTTCTTAAAACCTCCAGTTCGTATCCCAGTAAAACTAGAAGCGCCTCAAGATTTGGTGGAAAATATCACTAAACTACTTCAAGCTAATTTACCTAGAGATGACAACTTTATATTTAATCCGCACCGAACAGTAGCTAACGAAATTGCAAATATGCTTGAGGATGCCCGCAAGCGAGATAAAGAGAGTTTGGCGCGCGAATTAGAGAACTTAATAAAGAAGTTCAAAAACTGATATGGATGAACAAACCAAAATACAACAGATAGAAACAGAGCTTTGGAGAATTGATGAGATTATAAAACTTCGGCTGGCTGATTTGGTTTGGCTAATCGAGGCGAGAGCATCTTTAGAAGACCCGCAAGCTATCGCCAATTCCCAACGCGAGTTTGAAGAAAGGCGTTATCAGCTTATTGCGGAACTCCGAAATTGTATCAAATCAATTTATGAGAAACTCGACAGAGCAAGAAATCCAAAAAGCAATTCTTGATTATCTCAAACTTAAAAAGTTTATTGTCTTTAAACACCGCAATGTCGGAATTTTCAAACAAGCTACGAGAAAATATATCCCCCTCGCTCTCGGAGAGAAAGGAATCTCAGACATCATTGGATGTTCCCCAGAAGGAAGATTCGTCGCCGTTGAAGTCAAAAGGAAAGGAATACATCTTTCCCCAGACCAAGAATATTTCCTCAACAAAATTAGAGCCGCAGGCGGTATCGCCATCCTCGCCTACTCCATTGACGACGTTCTTAAAGAAGTGGAACAATAGGATAATTTTAGTCTCTGCTTATTTAAAAGGGCGCTTAGCCATCAAACTGCTGCGCTGGCGCAATAGACCAAAAAAAATTCTAAAATATCCCGACCCGCGCCTCTTAAAACCATCAGAACCTATCACAAAATTTGACAAAGAAACCCAAAACCTTATTCGCCAGTTGGGAGCTACACTTTATAATCAACGTTGGGGTGGAAGATTGGGAATAGCCGCTCCGCAGATTGGGGTCAATAAAAGAGTATTCTTAGCCTTCAACCGAGTCTTTATAAATCCAGAGTTTCGCACTACCAAAGCCCCGCCAGAAGATATGATGGAAGGATGCTATTCTTTAGGCAAAGATATTTATATTGTCCCTCGCGCTCCTTATGGATGGGCGCGCTGGCAGGATTCAGAAGGCAAGTGGCGTGAGGAAAAGTTTAAAGGATTGGAAGCCATAATTTTCCAGCACGAGCTTGACCATTTAAATGGCTTGCTCTGCGTAGCCAAAGGTCGAAAATATGAACCGCCTAAAAAGGTTGAATATGGTTTTAAAAACAAGTAGAATAAAGTATGGCCAAATATAAAGTTCTCCAAAGAATCAATTTCCTAAAACAAATTTACAAATACGGCGACGAGGTGGAAACGGAAGAAAACATTGCCGCTCCTCTCGTTGGCGCGGGACAATTAGAAAAGGTCGAAGAAATTAACAGTCAGACACCTTCAAAAAAAATGGCTAAATACAAAGTTTTGGTAGAAACTGAAATTGGGGGAGAAGTGAAAGCAGTTGACAGTGAAGTGGAATTGGACGAGGAAACTGCTTCCATTCTCGTGGGAGAAGGAAAACTGGAACTCGTCCCTGAGAGCGCAGCCTAGTCCCTCTTGGAAATTTAAAATAGCCTTCTCACGAGGGCTATTTTAATTGGTGAGAGCGCGGTGTGATTCCCAAAAAATCTCCTGCGCTCTCTTTTTACTCCGCAGGTTGCGGAGCGACAGGAGGCGAGCGATTCCAAATCGTAATTATCTCTTCACCTCGGAGGAGAAACACCTCGTAGATGTCGCTATTCAAGAAATACGGCCTGCCTTTGTCCATCCTGAACTCCACTAAGAGATAGTAGGGTTTAAGATAGACGGTTGCGAATCTGCGGACATTCCCGTTCTCCTGAATTTCCAGCGTGGAAACTATGTAGGCGGGCTGGGTTTTAAGGCGTTCCAGAATTACCGTTGGAACTCCGTTGTAGTCGCCTGCGGTAAGAGCCGCGATAGTGAGAGCGATTGCCAGCATTTTTCACCTCCTTTCTGGAACACGGATGTTCCCGCTTTTTTGCGATGTCAGCGAAAGTTTTTCCGCAATGAGAGCAGAGATACACGGCATTTTCGTAAATGCTCATTTCAAAGTCCCTCCTTCTTTATCCGCTTGGAGTTTCTTGATAATATTTTCCAGACGGATTTGCTGGCTTGGGTATCTGCCCTCGGTCTCAACCAATAATAAAGCCAAAGTATCCGCGTTCTTTTGCAGAACGACAATAAGTTCTTCAAACATATTCACCTCCCTTATTAAAGAACATTCAGCAGGAGCGAAAGGATTTGAACCTTTAACATCCCGTTTTGGAGGCGGGCGCTCTACCAAATTGAGCTACGCTCCTATCTTTTCAGAGAATCTATCTATCGTTCTGACTACTACTGAAGCACCAAGTATCGCTTCTAAAATTCTAACCAAAGCAACCGAAGTATCGGCCTCAATAACATTTACTGCCAACAGTCCTTCAATCACCCCAATTAAAACAATTTTTATGAAGCGGGTGCTGTAAATAAAACTTAAATTAGCCATAAATTTCATCAAATTTTGAATAATTTTATTACTTACCCTTCGACCTTTCAACTTTATCTTATTATAACACAAAATATGGCAACAACTTTTCCCAAGTGAATCCAGGATGCCACTCAAAGTGAGGCACATCATCGAAGTCTCCACCCCAAATCAGCCCCAGTTTTTTGCCTTCTGCGCCCAATTCTTCCCACCAACCCGCAGGAGGAGACCAATTATGACTTATGAAAGCTACATCAAAAGCCAATCCATAGTTATGATAACTCTCTAACCCTTTAGCATTGGTAATTGTGCTACCTGGGCTTTTCCGACCCTTATCATAGAAAACATTTTGCATTTTTACGCTACGGAAAGTGGAGGAAACATAAATCGGTTTTCCTTTCTTTGACATAAGTTCACGCAATTTCTCGGCTTTTTCTTTCACATCTGGATACAAAATATCTATGCCGCTTTTTTCATTAAGCAGCATTTTAGCCAAGTGAAAAGATAGTTGCCACGCCTCGGCGCTGTTTCTATGTTCTTTGAATAATGCTCTGAATAAGCTTTCAAACATATTTAAGGATTAGTTGTATAAGTAACAACTGCGACCATAACTTTGATTTCTTCTATCCAGACAACTTTCATCTCCATATTCTGATTGCCGTTTCCTATGGTCTCCATAATCGCATTGATACGCTTCTCAAAGTCGAGCAAATCTTCTTCGGGCTTTCTGATAATGAATTTACATTTGTAACCTGGCATAAATTATTTGCTCAAAATTCCTTTAATCTCCCCAAGCAGTTCAATCATTTTGGTATTGCCATTATGAATAGTGTCAACAAGACGCTCATTACCTTGTTCTAAAGCGCCTTTAAGCTCGTGAAGATGATTGGTGTTCATTGATTGAAGCTCAGTCAAAATTGCTTGGCTTAAAACATTGTTGCCGTTGCTTTTGCGGGATTTTAAATATGAGAAAAATTCCCTGATGGCAAGAATGAAAACAAAAGCTATTGCGCCAAGTTCATACAAATTCTGCGGCATACTATTTTGGCTCTGGGAGTTTTTTAGCTGGTAATTCGACCTTGTTGCGCAAAGCAAGCCCCACTAAACCTACGAACATTATCGCCACATACCATAGCCACGACATTGGTTTCTCAAAAATAATGCCATAGCCAGTAATCACAATCATCATAAAGAGCATTAACTCAAAGGGATTGAAAGATTTAAGAAAACTAGGTATGCCTACTCTGTGAATAAGTGATAAAAGACTGCGGGTTGACCATTTCTCGGAAGGTAGAATAGGGCGTTCTGGGAGTTCAATTTTTGAAGTAATTGGCATACTTTATTATATCACGCTTCCCTTAAAACCAAACCCACAGTATATTCAAGGTTTTTATCCTCCAGCAAAATGGGGGCGCGAACCGACAAATCGGTGACCAAAACTTTATAGGCATTGTTTACAACAGCATTATTCAAATGAGCAGCCGCCATTGTCCCCCGAACTGCGCGGGTCACACCCGTAAAAGTAGTGGGAGTTTTACCAGTATAAAATACTTCCTCATCACCTATTTTTAACCTTCCCTGTTCAGGAAAATCTACCGTGCTGTCAACGGTGATGGTCGTCGCAGAACTGGTTAAAGCGCCATTCAATAAAGTGGTCGCATAATCCAAATCCTGAAAGTCTAAAAGCGCTTTGGTAGCCCAAGCCACTTCTAAGCGCGCTTTCAATTCGCGGGCGGTAGTCTCCACCAATCTACCATCTAGCCGCTTGACCTCATCGGCGCAATTAACACTCAAGCGCCATTGTTTTGAATAAATAGGTATTGGAACGTATTGAAGCGAGAAATCGTGAAGTTCGGGTGTATTAGTGCCACCTCCAGCTAGAGTAAAGCGGAGCAGTATTTTTTTGGACACCACATTAGAACCAAATTTGAAAACTTTGGAAGTGATAGCGCCGTCATCCGTAAAAGAAGCCGTGCCGTTGCCAGTGCCGCCGACTTCTGTAAAAGTTGTCCCACCGTCAGTGGAATATTCAACTTTGATAGATTGCCCGCTTGCCAACGCTTTAAAAACCAAAGTTATGGCATTGAATAATTTATCAATGCCAGAGATATTTGCAAATTCATTGGTGTTCAAAGTTCCACTGGTATAATATGTTCCAGCCGCGTCACGATAAACTTTGTCGAGATTGCCTGAAGAACTGATGTAAAGAGTAGTTGTGCCATTGGTAGCGATTGGCAAAAACTGCCCAGCATCGTCAGCATTTCTGCGGTCATTAAAAATGCTGAAAGCCCCGCTATTATTTTCCACAACAATATTGCCAGCCAATGCTCTGTTGGATTTTACTGTGGTGTTGTAGAACGCGAAATAATCATTCAAATCTTTATAGATTCTGGTAACTATATCTGAAGTAGTAACAGACCACACACTCCCATCATCAAAAAATATCAAAAGCTGATTGCCCACTACTCTTAAAGCAGTATTGAGTCTATCAGTGTCCACAGAAGGAGTTAAACCAACAAATGTAAGCACTAAAGTGTCAGTAGAAGCCGTCGCGCCGTCCACCTTTCTTAACTCCGTAATGCCGCCGCCACGCTCCAATAAATAATAAATATTGCCGTTAAAAGAAGCCATATTTCTAACGTTCTCGCCGTATTGAAAAGTCAAAAAGCTACTGCCAGCAGTCGCAAAAGCATCCGTGCTTTTTTTCATTGTCGGAAAACTTGATAGAATCCCGCTCACGATAAAAGCCGCACCAGCGTGGCTTACCCCGCAACCAAAAAAGTTAGAGCCAGCATTGGCGGATATATCCGTTACAGTGCTGCCATCATATTTTTGTGTTCCTTTATTAAACACCGCAAACAGATAACGATTGTTGCTTCCATCTTGGCCGAAAAAAAGGTCGCGACAAGTATCCACATTGACAAAGTGCATTAACTGAGTCCAGGAATCTCCATCTGTGGAGTGCCAAACCTTAGCTCCATTTGAGCCATCAACAGTTGTAGCGCGGGTAGCAATATAAAACCTAGCTGCCTGTGCTGCGGCATTTCCAACATTTCCAAAAACTCCAACATTGACTCTATTGGTATTTGTAAGAGAAGTTGTTTGGACTGTTGGCTTAACCAAAATAGAAATTTTGCCAACGGTTGAAAATGCGTCAATATTTTTACTGGTGGCAAACTTGGCATCATCCGCCCAATCACCTTCCTCTTTAATGCCGCCAGACCAATCCGTTTGCGACCAATACCACCAGAAAGTCAGGTCGTCAATATCGCGGTCTCCAGACGCGAATCGGTTGCCGTAAAGAGGCGCTTGGTCTTGAACATAGCCAGGTCTATCGGGAGCACCTTGCAAAATTAACCCCTGGCCATCCAGAGCAACGTGGAATTTTGATTTGGTGGCAACGTAAGCCATTATGGTCGCCCTCCACCTTCTTTATAAACAGGTATAAGACGGGCGGGTTTAGCGGGTTTCAATTTTAGTTTCTCCGCCTCGTAAAGTCGGTCAAATCGGTCAGAGAGCATAATCAATTCTTGAAGCGGAGTGCGCGAAGGCTCTTGGCTCATTTTAGAAATAAGCTCCACGACATTTTTGTATCGGTAGCGCCAACCGCGAGCGAGGCAACCGTATTCAACAATAGTCATAAACTTATCCTGCACATCTATGGTATCTCCTATCGCAGTCCCGATAGTATAAGTTTTCAACCCTTTAACGCGGAACAATCGTCCAGCAACGGTAAATGCTTCCCTGTCACCCAAATAAATTATATTGGCATCTCGACTATATCTCCAATTCGTAAACTCCTCCACTGGTTGCCAATTCTCAGAAGTATTGATGCGGTGAAGAAAATCAATCACGGAAATACAATTTACTTGTGCCGAAACCAAAGACAAGCTCAGCATATTAGCCGTAGTGGTGAGAGTTTCATCTACAAACTCTTTGAAAAAATCGTCACCCAAAGAACGGATTACATCATTGATTATTTGAAGCCACGAAGCATCAGTCAAATAAACCGCGCTGGCATCAAGCGTAAGAGCTTGCCCATTGGTCGGTGCGGTGGTCATCACCAAAGTTCCAGTCTCTTTATCTAAAGTGTAGTCAGTGGTTTCAGTCTGCTCTACTGTGGCTTTTTTCACCGAATAGGTGGCGCTTTGGTCTAAAACAGGGTAGTTATCGGCGGGGATTTGAAAAATCGTATCAGAGCCGTTCCCAGTCCAATCAATGTGAATCCTGCGACGCATATCGCCTGCCTGTCGTCTTAATTGGGTTATGAATGTCTGATAAATCATAAACTCATTATAGCTCTTATTTTAAAGCCTCGCCTGTGTTTATCCCCGTCTCTTTATTAAGACCTTCTTCCGCTTTGGCGCGTGTGCCAACATTGATGCTGGTATCGGTGTTGCGACCTAGAATGTGGCCGAGGCCAGGAAATTTGGCAAATAATTTATCAGTCAGGGTAATCACCTCACTCAAAACTTTAGTGATGGATTTGACCAATGTATCGACCAATGTTATGGTTTCGCTTAAAAGACGCTGAATGGAGCGACTAATTGTATCCGTAATAGTGATAGTTTCGGTCAAAACTTTGGTGATAGAGCGAAGAATCGTATCTGTAAGCGTTAGGGTTTCCGAAAAAAGGCGCTGAATCTCTTTGGCAATAGTATCTGTGAGCGTCACAACTTCGGTTAGCGTTCTCTCAATTAAACGCACTAAAGAATCCGTCAAAACCAATGTCTCAGTTAAAACTAGATTAACAATACGCTCTACCAAAACCGTATCAATGAGAGTCAAAACTTCAGAGAGGGTTTTGGTGATGGAGCGAATGATGGTGTCAGTTAAAGTCAGAACTTCGGAAAGGGTGCGGGTTGTTGATTTTAAAATGGTGTCTGTCAAAGTTAAAACTTCAGTCAATATTTTTTCTATTGGTGCCGCCGTATGCTCCACCACCAGCTTGGGGTCATTGGCAGTTCCCGCAAAGTCTGCAAAATATGCTCCTATTGTAAATCTCTGACCATTACCAAGTGCAGGAGCGACATTGGCATTGTCATAATTGGCGTTTTTCCACGACAAAGCCGTAATCCCAGTTTTGACTATGGCAGCTTTCCCCGTAGCGTTAAAAGCGAAGTTGTTATACGCTCCCGAAGTGACCCAATCATCAATCAGAATTGGGGAATCAGAGTAAGCAATGCTTCCCGTTTGAGCATAATCGGCGGCGGCCAAATCATTGTTTGCGGCGGGAGTAGAACCATACACATTGCAGTCAGGGTCTACATTAGCAGGGTCTACATTATCGGCATATGAGGAAATAGAAAATGTGGCAGAGTTGATGGTATCGGTATCAGGAATGGAGGAAGTGTCGAACGTATGAATGGAGCGATACAGGTTCATCCAATTTCCCGAAGCATCTCTCTCTACTAGCCACGGCCGTGTTTGTCCTGAAGTCTTATCTGCTGAGGTTCCCGCACCCGCTCTCAATATCGCAAAAGAAGCATCGGTCACTACATCTCTGGCCACATATCCATCTACTGTCGTTCCTCCGATTCCAGCATCGGGATAAACAGTCGTAGTGGTATTCCCTATTTTGCCTGGAATTATATTTGTCCCGTTAAACTTTTGAGTTTTAACACTGATGGTATGAGCCAAACTTTCTAACAATGCTTGCTTTGGGTCTTCCCTTAATTTTCGCTGTCTTACTTTGCCGTTATCGTCCAAAGATTCCCGTATAATTGAGCCATTGGGGTCGTTTACCAAAATAGGAGGATTGATAAAAACAAATCTCTCCAAATCCACCGAGCCGTCTTTGCCGAATCCTATCTGGCCGTTCGCGTCCCAGGCGCGGGCGTAAAGTTCCACCCCATTTTCAATGGCTTTTAATTCCGTAATCTCTATCCAATAGTCTCCGACTTGAGTTTTAGGAACTTTAAATAACTTGGCAATTTCCTGGCCTTTGAGGTTAGCTTTTTCACGAGCAGTTTTACCTACCAGTAAATCTGCAATCATTTTATTGTTTAATCAACGTCAATCTTCCAAGTCACCTGCAAGGTATCACCATTCACCACATTCACCGCCGAAAATACCTGGCGACAAAGCATATTGCCCGCCGCAGCCGCGTCAAATACTCCTGATTCCGTCACGGCCACAGAACCTGTCACGGAAAAAGATTTAAGAAATTGAGCAGTGTCATCGGTTACATCTGTCGTGACGCGAGAAAGAGTGGCAAGTGCGCGCGAGAGTCCAGATGCCGCAGTTTCAGTTCCAAGCGCCGTATCTGTGGCTGCTGCCGCCCCAGTGCCAGTCCCCACTGCAATATAGTCAAAGAAATTTGTAATTACCCCATTGATAAGTCCAGCTACCAACGCCGCGCCTGCATTGGTGATAAGATTTGAAACTTGAAAAGATGTCTCCCAGTATCCAAACAGAAAAGGAATTTTCCAGTGAAGCGGGGAAAGCCAGCCGCTTTGAATCAGATTGGAAACCCAATTCCAAGTCTGGAAAATAGGCTTGACTTTGCCATCTTTCCCGACGATTTTATAAGTGACGTTTTGTTTGAGATGTATTTTCGCTTCCATAGTTATTTTTTCTTTTTACTTTTACCTGCCTGACTAAAAGAAATAGCTACGGCCTGTTTCTGTGGTTTTCCTTCGTGAATCAACGTCCGAATGTTTCGAGCAATAACTTGTTTTGATTTACCTTTGAGAAGTGGCATATAATTTAAGACCGAAGTTAGGAAATACTATATCGTGTAGCCAATGATGACAATTCTTACAAAGAACAGATAAATGTTCTCTGTCATTCCTTCCATTGATATGATGAACTTCCAAAGATGTTCCAGATTTATCTTTCAACCCACAGAAGGAACACCTGTATAGTTGGACAATTAAAGTTTTCAATCTCATTTTGCTCCACCATCCGCTTAATCTAATATTACCACTTTCTGTCCTTTGAGCAAATGAATAACATTTCATCGAACAATACTTCTTTGTAGCAAATCGAGAAGGTGAAACAGAAAACTTTATTTTACAAACAAGGCAAGTTTTCGACATTCCCGCATTATTCCACGATGTAAGGAGAGGCATTTTAGTCCACTAAAAGATAAAGCACTGGTGAAGTGCCAGCTAATGTGACTGAGATTGCGGTTTTGAACGGAACTCCAGTCCCAAACCACAAATAAGGACTGGTAGAAGCAGCAGCCGCTTTTAGAGTAAATTTATCCGTGCCAGCTTGCGTGGCTGCATCAAAAATTGTTGCTGTCGCTGCATCTACTCCCGCCACCAAAAAAGCTCCCAGCACTTTAGTGAAGGGCTTGAGGTCTATATCGTCGTTTGAAGCCGCTACTCTTATAAGCTCCATATAAGTATTTTACTCCGTTAATCCCTTTCGGGCTGGCTCTGCTTTTCACAAAAGAGAGCCAGGAGAGAAAAATCCAAAGTTAGAACGTTGAACCGTCAATAATTCCCGATGCTGCGTAATTACCTGCGAACACTGCGCCAGTCGCAATATCTATGTTATCAGTATCAAACGCCTCATCAGAAGCGAAAAAGTTGTTACTGATAAGACAGTCCTGCGAAACTCCGCCGTCCATATCGAGATACTTTGCACCAGCAGCAGCCTTATTCCTAGTCATAAATTTATTCCCAGAAATATCCCACTGGTAAAAGTAGGTAGGATTCCCAGCTTGAGCATCATCATCAATATCATCGCCTGTATTGCCGTAAAACTGGCACTCCCAGACATTGACATTGGTCGCCTGAACCCCGTAATTCGGATTCCCAGTGTCCGCATCACTTGTGTGCCGTAATCCAGCAGCACCACATTCTCGGAAAAGACAGCGATACAGAGTCGTTCCCGACCCAGTGTAATCTGATGTGGTCGTTGAGGAAAAGAATTGAAAACCGTGTGAAGTGTCCGAAGTGAAATCACAGTTCTCAAAGTATGCCGCTTCTCCCGAATGTCGCACTCCAACACCGCTTACTCCAGAATATCTAACTCCCACTGACGAAAATCTGTGACAATCACCTACCGTCAAAGCAATTCCCGAAGTAGGTTGCACGATTGCACGCTTACTATTCGCAAAGATGTTAGCCCCAACAATTGAGACATTATCTTTGCTCACAGTAACATTTTCGGCGTAGGTTGCTCCTGGTTGTAAAACTATGCGGTCATTACGCCCAGAAACACAGCGAGACAGTGCAGCCGTAATAGTATTTGCCACAGCATTGCTTCCATCACTATACACAATATCGTAGAGCGTCTTGAAGAAAGCGTAATTCGCGTTGGCAGTCGGAATGACGTAATACGTATTTCCAGTCAATCCTTCGTTAAGAATGTCGGAAGGATGAATCTTCTCGCCGTCCGCAAGTGGTTTTAAATGTGTTCTAGCTAAAGCCATAACAATAAAGTCTTTCCAATTTATCCTTCCTTCGACTAAGGAATGGAGGCGGTTTTGCTTGAAAAGAAAACCGCCAAAAGAACATCAAACTAGGTAAGATTCGAGTGGTGGTAAAATGACTCTTTACCATTTCTCACTTCATTCGTATATTGTCCAGTCACCTGAGATTTCCAAGAACGTCCAGTTTTTGCCAAGTCCTCCGCGCGCATCGCGTCATTTTGGAGAGGCATCATCCGAATTTTGTTCAAATCCCCGACAATCGCAATGTCAGCAGGCATCCAGGGGTCAACCAAAACATCCAGCACGAAACCGAGGTCGGTAATAATTTTTTCCACCACATAACCTGCAACCGTAGCGTCATAAACGCTTCGGCGCGCCGACTGGTCAAAAGCTGAAATGGCTCGCTTCTGTTTACCACCCACCAAGATGAAGTTCGGATAACCGCCATCATCCCAAATGCCTTTCGCCATATCATTCACTACTGTAAGAGTAAGAGCTTCAGAAGTTGTGCTGGAATTTCCACCAGACTGAGATGCCATCTCAATCAAACCCGCCATCGAGCGGTAAGAAGCATCCGAACCTGCATCTGCGGATTTAATGCCGTTGATAAGCGAATTATCGAGTTCCCGCATTGCTTCCATCAATCTGCGCGCAACCTGGAAAGTGTATTCATCCGCCACGCCAGCCTGTAAAACAGACCGCATCGTGTGGGAAACACTGATTCCATACTGGAAAATCTGGGTAAAGTTTGAGACCTTCGTGCGGACTTTTGATTCATCGGAAGGCGGGTCTTGGGATTCCTGCGCGGGGTGCGCGACTATCGAAATCGTGAATCCCGTTGAAGGAGAAGTCCCGTGAGTCTCGCCCGAAGTAGAACCATAACCGCGAACAATCGTCAAGGTATCCGTAGAGATGGCAGTCACCTGCATCACTTCGGTTTTACCCGTTGCGGCATCTTTAAAAAGAGTGCCGACTTTGAATCTAACGCCGTGTCCAGTCGTAACAGCAAGCGAGGTTTCGGACGAATCCAAAAACCCCGCAGCACTGTCAGGAGTAGTTGCGGTGTTAGCGTTTAGAGCATCCTCCATCCAAGAGTGGGTCGTTTCCGTCGCCTGTCCACTGATTCCAAGACGGCTCAAAAAAGCCGTATTATCCCTACGGATTATCTCCGCAAGCTCATTGGACAAATCAAGAAATTCACCTGCACTTTGGTCAAAGGAAGCAAGACCTGAAGCACTAGCTAACGCCATAAAAACAAACTATCTATTTACTAATAAGCGACCAACTATTTTTTAATCCCCAATTTTTTCAATCCTACTTTTACCATCCCAGCAATCGCATTTTCGGTGTTGGGAATTTTCCTCGCCGCTTCAAGTTCCGCATCAGGGACATCACTCCCTGGAGGGTTCACACCGCCTGCTGGGGGCGCGGGCGGAGTCGCGGGAGGAGTAGGAGGAGTGGCTGGAGGCGCAGCAGGCTTTCGCTTGCCCAGCGCTTCTTTAACCAATGCCACCGCATCATCCGCGTCAAGCGCGTCTGGCGCGAGTATTGGAAGAACCGCCAATGGGTTCTTGGTAATCAAATCTCGGAGTGTTGGGTCAGCGTCGAAAACTTCCCGATAGATTGGGTCAATAGCAAGCGCCATTAAACCCGATTTGGCTTTCTGGTCTTCCTCCGCAGCCGCAGCCTCTTGGTCTTCTTTTGAAGGAGGGGTAGCGGGCGTTTGCGGTTTGAAATGACCGCCGCCGAGAAGCCCGTGCCTTTTCGCTAGATTCTCTAAACGGTCAGCACGGGATTGCGCTGACGATGCTCTTGCAGCATCTTTAACCAACTGTTCGTGTTCCTCCTTTTTCAAGGTGACGACTTCACCTTGTGGCGTTGGCGTAGGGATGGCTGGAGGCGTGGCGGGAGGAGTTCCGCCAGGAGTTGTGCCGCCAGGAGTGGCTACATCGCTCATAACATAAAAATTTGACTTATATTTTCTGGTTGACTAAACCAGATTTCAATGTGCTTATTTACATCATACCACCATTCACAGAAAAGCAAGAAGTTATCCACACCTTATTCTTCATCTCCAGCCCAGTCTAAAAGGTCTTGGTAGAATGGCTGACCCTGTTTTTTAGAGGGGAATAACACATTCACTCCAATTCTACCCACTCCAGTCTGTCTCAAAAGCTGTTTAGAAAAATTGATTCCAGCACTTTTGGGATTGCCAGGAAGCCGCACTATCACTCCTTCTATAAACTTAGTGGCATCTCCAACAGTCACGCCTCCAAAGAACTCGGCAGTCTTGCCGATTTCAGCAGAGTTCCAAAAATCAAACAACAAACCATAAGCTCCAGCATTAGATATGTCAGAAATATAACGGTCTAATGGTCGCGTAGGTCGTTTCTCCTGAGTGATTAAAGAACGAATATCGCCAAGCACTTCGCCAGTCATCGGGAAGATAGTGCTGAGAATCAAAAGTGTGCGGAAAGCGCGCGGAAGGTTGCGGGTCTCACGCGCCAAATCCCGTTTAATTTCTTTACTAAGAAAACGCGCTTGCTGATAAGCGAAAGTTTTAAACTGGAAAATAACTTTGCCCATTGGAGAAGAAGCAAGAAATGGAAGGTCAATGGCGCGGCCTGAAAATTGAGTGCGGTCAACCAAAACCTGAGCCGCAGTTACCAAATCATCGGGACTCAAAAACCCGCGAAGTTTAGCTTCATCCAAATCAACTTCAAGTTCCCGAAGCGCAATTTCTTCGGGAGAAAGTTTTACTTTTTCGCTGGGGGCTTTGGCGAGACGGATTCCAGCTTCAACTTCCCGCCCTGGTCGAGCAACCCTTTCGCCTGCAAGGAGTTGCGCAGTTCCTCCTTCAACTGCTCCTTCGACTTGCCCTTTGCGGATAGCATCACTAATAATTTTTTCATTGTCTTTTATAAAATGGGTTTCAAACTTTTCTAAATCAAAAACAGAAATCTGGTCGGCGGTTTTAGCTCGGACAAGAGCCTCAGTTTTATCCGCCACCACTACTGAGACATCCATATACACTTTGCCTTCGTCAACCCAAACACCCAAAAAAGCATCGTCAGTATTTAGAGCATCCAGATTATCCTCCATAAATCTATCAACATCCTCCAATGTCCATCTATCTTGAGTTATTACCCGTTCAGTAATTTTACTGGGCGCAAAAGCGAAGCCATTTTCAGGAACATCACCATTTAAACTTATTGTAACACCGCCGTTCTTGGCAGTCAAAGTCTTAGCTTTCGCCGAAATATCTTTCATTTTAAATTCTCCTCTGCGTTTCTCCAAGAATTTATCATAAGCCAACCCTTCTGGAAATTCATTAGCCAGACGCTTTGTGGCAATCTGGTAGGAATCAATAATTCCTTCAAGAAAACGCGATTTATCCGCCAACTCGTTTTGTAAACCTATAATAGCTCGGTCAGCAGCCTGAATCTCAGCATTTACACCAGCAACATACTGGCCAAGATTTTCTTTAGTGGGGTCAACGAATTTAACTTGAGGGATGTCGCGCGCAGCCGTGCCTAATGCCCGAATCTCCATAAATTTTTCCTCAAGGCGTTTGAGAACAGACTCTAACTCTTGTCTGCGCATTTGAATCGCACCATCTAAGGCAGTGCGAATTTCTGTATCCGTAAATTGAGTTCCTTTTTCCAGTGCGCCAGGAAGTTTGATTTCAGAAACACTTTGTTCGCTGATAGCGCCTTTCAAAAATCCAATGGCATCGGTCAAGTCTGTTACATATTGGTCGGTAAGCGGTTCGGATTCCGCCACAAGTTCTCTCTCTAAAAGTTGGCGGGTTTTTTGTAACTTCTCAATTTTTGACGTGATAGCCGATTCCAATTTATCCAATTTCTTTTTAGCCGCGCCGACATTGCCAGCAGTAATATTGAAATCCTCATCGGGAAACAATTTCTGAAATCCCTGAATATTCTCTCTTTGAACACCAATCGCGTCTTGCAAAACCTTATGTTCAAATGTTTTCTTATCAAACATCATTTTCAAAATGCCTTTCTGTTCTTCCTCAGAAAGCTCTGCGAAACCCCTTTGTTTCAAAAATCCCTTAAAATTGGTCAAAGCCCAGCGCTCAGAAATAACCGCTCCCACTGAACGGTTAAACATTTCCGTCCAAGTAAATCCGCTATATTTCAAAATGGCATCGGAAAATTTAGTGCCTCCTCCAGAATATTCAAAAATCTCCCGTAAAAAGTTATTTAACAACACTCCCGATTCAATCGCCTTACGCATTGATTGTTCGCGAAAAATAACTTGGAGACCGTGTGCAGTTGCCCCAAAATCCGTAGCCAAAAGATAGTTCATATTCTGCCCAATATTCAGAATCTGAGCGAAGGACAGTTTTGGAACTTGAATGGCACGCAAAATTTGAGAAACTCGCTCTGATTTTGGAGAACGTTCTATCTGACCAGTTATAACTCTTATCAAACGTTCAAACTCTTTGGCATCCACTAACGCCTCTGCTCCTCGTTTCGGGTCAGTAGCAATTTTACCAATCATCTCTTTAATAAGTTCATCTCGCGCTCCAAAAGTTTGAGCCATCGCTAAACGCGCAGAAGCATCTACCGCATAAACTGGTAAAACTCTGGCGGGATTTGGGTCATACCAGGGAAGATTTACTTTTCTCTGGAAATCCAACGACGAGGCAAGTGGAGTTAAAGTTTGCTTTCTAAACTTCAAATCCGCAACAATTTTCCCCGCCGCCTCATCAATAGTATTGGCCTGACCATCTGCCACCATTTTTTGAAAAAAAGTATTATCCTGCGGCAATATTCTGCCACCCGAAAGAACAAAATCTGAATAATCGTAATAAGCCTTATACGATTCTTCCAAAGTCCCAAATGTCTTCTCATTAAAAACCGAGTTTTCCACCATATCTTTAACAACTTCATCATTGGCGGCATAAATAGATTCCCGTTCAGCTTGAGTAGTGGCCTGTTTCAAAGCGGCGCGCTTCACTGGACTAAACAAAACTGGAGGAGTATGTTTCGGTAAATAGGTATCCAAATCCAAAAGATTTTCCGTAATACCAACCTGCTGTGATTTCGTGCCGTAATATTTTCGCAAAGTATCTAAATACCGCAAACGAGAATCAGCCCCGATAGCAGAAGCCCGCACTATGGGGTCTGCATAAGCACTCTGCCCTCTTAACACTTGGTTGTAATAATTCATTAACTCTCGGTCATTTCCAACATACTTTATATCTTTAATAAATGGCTTGGCGATGTCAGGCGCTTCTATAATTCCATTTTCAATCAGCGATAATTGCAAACGACCCAAATCCACTGTTGACAAATGCGAAGCCTTCCTCCACATCTTCACAAAGTTTTCTCCAACATCTCCATAATACTTCTGCAAAGTGCTTCCAGTGCTGAACAAATATTTATAAACAGTTTCAGGCAATGCCTTGCTTGGTCTTAAAAAACGAGGCACATTTTCCGAAACTAATTCCGCAGCCGTTTTCACAAAACTTCCAGTTTTAATAGCACCCGCAGACAACCCGCGAAGCGCCAATCCTCCAAAACCAATAAGCGGCGCGCCAACCACTCCGCCAATCGCACCATATTTTAACGCTTCCTGAAAATCACCATCAGTATGGAGTGGAAACAAAGTCCCATAAATTGACCCGTATAATCCCCCAGTAGCAAAATTACGCGCAGTCGGAGATTTTAGAATAACCTCTCCAGCTTTACCGAGTTTCGCAAAAGTTGCAGCTTCTTTCGCGGCAATCAAAGCGCGCCCCGCTTTAAAAAAAGGAAGGAAAGTTAAAACACCTTCGCCAATAGCCGCCGCGCCTTCCACCGCCAGTTTTGCATCAGAAGGTCTTTTACCGATAGTTCCCTTCTCAATAAAATCCGCAAACTCTGGGTCATACTGACGCACTTTTTCTATGCTCTCGCGCGCCTTTTTTCTCTCTGGGTCTAAAAACTCCACTCCCACCCTTGTTCCAGAACGCGCAAATTCCGTCAACCCCGCCCCAAATGCTTCTCCAAAAGTCGATTCGTAACCTTCTTCCTCTGGCACACCCTTAAAAAATCCTTCAACGAATCCGCGTTTTCTCTGAAAATCATAATTCAGCGCGGAAGCAGGTTTTCGAGCTTGGTATAAATCATCGGGACTTTGAATTTGGGTATTAGCCAAATCATTCCAAACCTTGCGGCGGTCTGGAATTTCTACGGGAGTCTCAGTTGTAATCGGTTCTGCATTTGCCATTTTATTGAGGGAGAGTAGGAACAAACTTTCTAAAGAAAGACTTGCCCTTTTCTACAATATCCGAAGCCGAAGGAAGCCCACCGATTGTTTCGCGCGATTCTTCAGGAACATTGAGACGATTAGTGCGTTGAGCAAAAAATCCAGCAGGTTCTTCAACAACAGGTTCTGGAGAAATTTCGACAGGCGCTCTCGGAGATTCAATCGCTGGAGGGATACTCGGAGCAGGAGGATTAAAAAATTTGTCATCAATCGTGCCTTTAATGCGAGAACTGCCATCAGGCGCGGCAAAATAATTGCGGTCAACAAAATAAGGCACATTTGCCGAATTTGGGTCTTTCCCGACAGACTGCAAATAGCGGCGCAAAGTCTCATTTTTATCTTTCCCGCCGATTTCAAATACCTCGTCTTTTTTGTCAGTGGAGTAAAATAATCTTCCGCCCATTTGTAAAACACTGCCATCAGGAACATCCGTGCTGTCAAATTGGAAATTTTTGAGATTAACCCCATCATTGCGCATAGTATCCACAGTCAATTCTGGCTCTCGGCCAAACATACGCTCCTCCCATCCAAACCATTTTGGCACTGGGATTCGGCCAAGACGACGCAATATTCCTTCTTCTTCTTTTTGAATTTTTAGTTGGCCTAACCCCAAGCCTCCCAAATCATCTTTTTTGCCAGCAGTATCAACTCCGCTATAAATAAATTCACCCAGCACCGCACTCCGAATCGGTTTCCCAAAATCACTCATCCCGCCGTCAAAAGTTCTAATCCAAGTCGGAATCTTTTTAGCAGGCGCGCCAGGAATCATTTGCAGTGGGGTATCTGTGCGCATATAAGCATCTCTTTTAATTTCCCCACTCGGCACTAACTCCATCCGACTGATACGGCCAGTGGCGGGATTGGTGTCCACGACAATTCCAAATCCTTCAGGATTCAACATCCCAATTTCATTGGTGTCAGGGTCAATAAAATTGTAAGAATTAAAAACACTGCCGTAGAGTTTGGCTTTATCATTTAATTGTTTGCGATAATCCAAAACTTCCTGAGGAATAGTGTTAGCTGTGCCATAGCGCTTAAATATTTTACTGAACACCTCGGTTTCATAACGCTCGGCAGCATCGCCATAAATCGCAGCGTAAGAACCAATTATCTGTTTGGGATTAGACAAATTATTTTTTGTCGCATTGGTGAGTGCTTCATTCAAATCAGTATCAAAAACTCCCTTCTCCATAAGAAGGTCGCCCAACTTCGCGGAAATTTGGAGTTTTTTATTCTCCAAACCAGCAATGCGTTCTTGAACATCCAGCGTCTGCGGCAATCCTTTCAAAACATTTACAAGGCCATCCACTTCCTCAACAGTGTTAAACTCGCCGTATTGTGTGCGATTCAAATAAGACTTCTCGACTACATCCAGAATGTTTGTCGCCTCCGATTTGGTTTTTCTGAAACCTATGAGTTTGGCCATATCATTGAGGAATTATTAACCTAGTTCCAATTTGTAATTTTTTGGCGGTCTCCTCATCAAACTTTTGCCCGCTTTCCGTAGCGAGTTCCTGCCACCTGGAAGCATCGCCAAGTTCACGCTGAGCGATGGCGTTTAAAGTCTCACCTGACTGAACTATTATAACTCTTTTTTCAGTCGGGGCAGGGGTAGGAGTGAGCGGCGCGGCTGGAGCAACCGATGAGACTGGGGGCGGAGTCGGTGTTTCTATCGGTTTCCAACCTTCTTTGGTAAAAACAAATTTATTGTCTGGAGATTTAGAACCAATGCCCCCTGTGGGAGTAAACTGCGGAGTCTCGGCAACTGGAGGAGGCGGAGTCGGTGTCGGCACAGGCGCGGGAGTGGGGGTAGGCGGAGGCTTAATAGGAGCAGGAACAATGGGCGCACGTGGAGCGGCAGGAGGCGCAACTGGAACAGGAGGTTTGGCTTCTTCAATCACAGTTTCCGCAATAGTCTTTCTAGCCTCAATCTCTTTTGCGAAAGGTTCACGTGAAAGTTTAATCCCAAATTTAGTTTCAATCGCCGTAATAGCTCGCTCGGCTTTCGCCAAATCATTTGTAGCCGCAAACTCACTCTGAATAGAATCTCCCAAATCGGTAGCCATTTTATTTACCGCCGCCACCCGTTTTTGCTCCACTGTGTCCGCAAAAATCGTAAACTCAGGCCGACCTCTCAAATCATTGTAAAAATTATTGACCGCTTCAATTCTGGCAATCGGCACTTGGCCGAATTTAGAACTGGAAGCTATCTTGGCAGTTTCATCATTCAGTTCCTGCTCCAATTCAGTAAAATAGGAAGTGCGAATATAATCGTTGCGCTTATCCTCCCAAAAAGCGCGCTGAGAATCATAACGCACCCCGCCATAAATAATCGGCATATCAATCTCGGATTTAGATACTTCACCACCCAGCAAACCAAGTTTGTCAAAAGATTTTAAATTATAGCGGTTGATTTTAAAAACCATTTCATTCAGCGAATTGTCAATCTGAAGTTTTGTTTTAGAAGTCCTGAGAGCAAGCAAAGTTTCTCCCCACGCCGCCACTTCATCCTCATTGCCCACCAAAGTTGCCGCCGCCTGTTTATCCCTTACTTCAGCTATGCTTTTCTCAAGCAAGGGAATAGAATTATCTTTTGTGGCGAGAGTCGCGCGATTTTTTACCGCATTGATTTCAATTTGAGTTTTAGTGCTGCGGGCAGTCGAAAGTAAGGTTCTGATTTCAGTGCGCATCGCCTCATCCTGCTCGGTAGCCAAAGTATCCTCCAAAATTTTAATGTGGGCATCAATGCTTCCCCGACCAGTCACATAATCGTCCAAACTGTTTTTATATTTAGTGCGAATTTTCTCAAAACGCGACAACTTTTTAGTGGAGTCAATAGATTTTTTCAATGAAGAAATTAAATCATCATCTTTAATGGAAGATTTTTCTTCATCCGCCAACTGCTGCTCACGAAATTTTAGCTGCGCCTCATAGGACATCTCGCCGCCAGCAATCGCTCGTTGAAAATCCGCCTCCACTTTTGCCGCCTGCGCTCTCTTAACTTCTTTTACATTCTGAACTGAAGCCGTCACCAAAGCGCTGACATCAAAGCTCAAAGTTTTTTTCAATGTGATTGCCATATCATTTCTTCGCCGCTAAAGCTGGAGCGCCTCGACGAGCGGCCGCACCTCTAATAGCTCCTTCGGGAGAAACAGGGGAAGCCACCCCGCGAATTGGCGCGGGATTCTCTCCTGGGATATTTTCAGACTCAGTAGCAATCGGAGACGGCGCGCCATTGATACCTCCCTGCCCTACCGCCGTGACTGCCCCGCCTGTCGCCTGGTTCATAGCGGCAACGCGCTCGGCAAGAATTTGATGCAGAAGTCCAGGCTGTTTGGCAATCTCCGTCGCC
>Ga0209518_1000657_pt1 | contig 42903 bp, 34 predicted proteins | sample RifGroB1_FD_183993 | JGI IMG/M metagenome (GOLD analysis project Ga0209518, IMG submission 183993) | Groundwater microbial communities from Rifle, Colorado, USA - Groundwater B1 (SPAdes) (version 2) | ecosystem: Environmental > Aquatic > Deep subsurface > Groundwater | place: Rifle, Colorado...
TTTAGTCAATTAATATTAATAAATTCTATTTCTCATATTAGACTCAAAAATATAGCAATTATAATGTTTCTCGGAAACTTGAAGTTCTTCGATTGTTAAAATATACTTGCATTTTAATTCACAATATATTAAAACCTCAGGATATTTTATTAATAATAATCTTGGCTGTATACTCAGGTAAAGTTGCCAAAGCAATTTTAGATATTTATAGTATCCAAGGTTCCGTCTTTTCTAAAAGAAAAGGTTTATTCTCAATCTAAAAAGTTAATTAGATGTTCTGATTTAAATAAACATATTTGGAGATTAGAATGTATGATTTTATTGTCATTGGTTCAGGACTTGCTGGTAGTATAATTGCGGAGAGGATAGCGAATGTCTCACACAAAAAAGTTCTTATTATAGAAAAAAAAGACCACGTTGGTGGGAATGTTTATGATTATGTTGATAATAATGGAATATTAATACATAAATACGGTCCTCATATTTTTCATACTGATAATAAAAAGGTTTGGGATTACATCTCGTGTTTTACAGATTGGAACCTCTATCAACATAAAGTGTTAGGATATGTTGATGGTAATTTAATACCAATACCTTTCAATCTTAACTCAATGAAACGTGTTTTTCCTAAATTTGTTTATAATAAGCTTGAAAAGAAACTATACGAAGAATTTGGATTTAATATAAAAGTTCCAATTTTAAAATTGAAAGAATCCAATGATGCTGATCTTAAATTTCTTGCAATATATGTATATGAAAAAATATTTTTAAATTACACTTTAAAACAATGGGGAGTTAAACCAGAAGATATAGACCATTCTGTTACAGGAAGAGTTCCTGTATATATTTCGAGAGATGATAGATACTTTCAAGATAAATATCAGGGAGTACCAAAAAATGGATATACTCAGACAATACTAAATATCCTTAATCATAAAAATATTAAAGTAATATTAAATACCAACATGAAAGATGTAATAAAGATTAATTCCGAAAAAATATTTTTTATGAATGAAGAATTTAATGGAAAACTTATATATACTGGAATGATTGATGAGTTTTTTGATTATAAATATGGAGAATTACCATATATATCTCTAAAATTTGATTTTGTTTATCAGAAAGAAGAAAAATTTCAAGATGTTGGAACAATTAATTATCCAAATGATTATGATTTTACAAGGATTACCGAATTCAAACATATAACAGGGCAAGATATTTTTGGAACCACCTGTATATATGAATATCCTGGCATGTATAATAAAAACTCAAAGGAATTTAACATACCGTATTACCCTGTATTTAAACAAGAAAACCAGCATCTTTATAATAAATATAGTGAAGAAACTAAAAAACTCAAGAATGTTTTTATGCTAGGACGACTTGCTGAATACAAATATTATGATATGGATGATATAATTGAAAGATCGCTAAATTTTTTTGAACTTATAAAATAATGATCAGATTTTTTGATACTATTAAATCCACAAAAATATTTTTTATTCTTTCCACAATTAGATTCTCAACTGCGGACATAATAATTATATTATTGATTAAATTTAATCTAAATTATAAAAAATTATCTTTAAATATTAACTAAAAGATGATATATTCTATATTATATAAATAAAACAAACAAGGTATATTAATGACAAGAATTGGCGATATACTAAAATCTTATAATATAATCAGTGATGAAGATATTAAAAAAGCACTTGAATTACAACGAAAAACAGGGTATCTTTTTGGCGAAGCCTTATTATCATTAAACCTATGTAAAGAAGAAGAAGTTAAATTTGCTATATATAAACAAATTGAAAACAATAAAATATCAAAAAATAGTGGATTAAATTTTAAGGTAATATATTCTTTATTTAAAGAATTTAAAAATTATAAACTCCTATTAGTTGTAATAATAATTTTTAGTTTATTTTCAGCTTTATTTTCAGAAACAATTATTATTCCATTTGTTCTTGGTTTTATCATAGATCAATTAATTGTTGGAGAAAACTTAAATCAGATATTGATTTTTATTACCTTAGGAATCGCAGGATATATAATAGGTCTTATTTTTGAGTTTATATTAGTCACATGTACTACACTTTTTACATCAAAGTTATCAAGCAATCTCCTCAATAAGCTTTATCAACATTTAAATTCTATTCCCTACGTCTTTTTCATGAAGTATAACAAGGGAGATATTACCAACAGATTTACAGATAATATTGAAGAAATTTCGCGTGTAATACAATTTATTATGAGCTCAATATTTTTAAATTTATTTTTATTTATTATTATATTAGTATCATTGATAATGTTTAACCTTATAATTACCATTTTTACTATTATACTACTAATAATAAGCTTAATTCTTCCATCTTTAATTAGCAATAGAGCAAATATTTTTGTAAACAATGCTCCCTTTCTTTTGGGAAAAATATCTTCATTTCTAAAAGAGGCATTAATAGCATTTAAATTTGTAAAAACTAATCATAAAACAGAAGCTATTATCGGTAAATTAGAAAAAATGACAAAAGAATATTATAAAAACGATTATGGGAAATGGATTAATTGGAATATTTCTTTTAATATCAAAGTCTCTCTAAATATATTAATACTGGGGTCTGTTATGTTTTTTGGAGGATATTTGATTATAAATGGAAAATTAAATATAGGTTTTCTACTATCTTATTACCTTATTATTTCAAGGTTTTTTTCTAAAATGGATTATTTTTATTACGTATATCTTGTTATTCAATCACTAAAGTCAAACTGGCTTAGAATTAATCAATTATTTCATATACCAAAAAATCCTGAAGAAACAAACATAATACAAACAGACTCAATTAAAATTGAAAATGAAATTTCATTCAACAATGTTTCTTTTGGCTACTTAAAAGGTTCTACAATCATTAATCAATTTAATATAAAATTTAAAAAGGGTAATAAGTATGTAATTATTGGCAAGAGTGGTTCTGGAAAATCTACTATTCTAAAATTAATAATGGGAATTTACAAACCTAACAATGGGGAAATATTAATAGATAATAAAAATTATGATAATATAACCATGAGTGTTATATGGAATAATATAAGTTATATGGATCAATTCCCTTTTATTTTTGAGAATAAAACTATCTATGAAAATATTATTTTAGGATTACCTGAAAAATTAATAAATTCAATTAAAACTGAAGATATTATAATTGCACTAAAAAAAGCAAAAATTTATGATTTGATTGAGTCACTCCCCAAAAAGATTGATACTGTTATTGGTAAAGATAATATTGAATTTTCTGGAGGAGAGAGGCAACGTTTAGCACTTGCAAGAATATTTTTAAGAAATTCAGAAATTATTGTTCTTGATGAGCCAACATCTTCACTAGACAAAGAGAATAGTGATTTAATTATAAATACGATAATGAACGAATATAAAGATAAAATTGTAATATTAAGTACTCATTCATTAAACCATACATCACTCTTTTCAAATATGATTATATTCTATCAAAATGAAATTAAAATTGTAGAAAATGATTTCAAATCAGTAGATATATTACTAAAAAAATATATTGCAGAGTCAAGGACTATTGAATGAAAACGTTAAAAGTTATAATTAGAATATTAAGTTATAACAAAGTTTTGTTTTTTACAACAATTTGTTTTATTATGTTTGTCTCTTTATTTTCATTATTAATCCCTATTGCATTTAAAATAATATTAGACTATATAATTCCAAATAATATGCTAATTTTGTTGTATATATTTTTTGTGGGTATAGTTGTGTTTGTTGCCTTGAGAATTATATTATCATTTATCCAAGATATTCTTTTTATTATTTTTAGGCAAAAAATAGAAAGAAATCTTTTATTTATTTATGTTAAAGAAATTTTTAAGCTTGATATTTCTCAATTTAATCAGTATAATATGGGTGATATATTGAATAGAATTACTTCAATACTTAACAACTTTCAATATTCATTTATAAATTTTATATACTATATTTTTTATGCTATTTTTATTTCAATATTTATTTCATTTGTATTATTTAATATTAATACCTTTCTATTATCTATAATACTTTCATTTCTTATTCTGCATTTAATAAATTTCTTTTTATTTACACCTTTTGTAAATAAAGTCTCAAGTAAATATTATAATGAAAAAGGTAAAATTTCTTCTTTATTGCTCAGAATTTTTGAAGGTTATGTCTATGTTATTACCTTATGTTTGAAGGAAAAATTTAAGTCTGAAATTGCAACTAAATTAAAGACCCAATTTCTATATTTTTTTAAAAGAGAAATATATACAAACTTGCAAAGAATGATACAAAATTTACTTATTATTTCAAACTTGTTTCTAATTCTCTATTTTGGAGCACAAGAAGTATTTCTTCATAAGTTGTCAATAGGGTCTTTGATGTTATTTGTCATGTTAATTAATTTTCTTTTTGAACCAATATATAGGTTAAACGAAATAGGACGAATGCTACAAGATACTGGAATTCAATTAGAAAGGCTTTATGAGATAATTGATGATAAAAACAAAGATAAAGTATCAAGGAAATTTATAAAAGATAACAATGTTCTCTCTACTATAAATATAATTAAACTAGAAAATCTCTCATTTAAATATGATTCCCAAAAAATTATATTTGAAAATGTTAATTATGAATTTTGTAATGGTAAAATATATTTGATATATGGGGAAAGTGGAATTGGAAAATCCACCTTTTTTAATTTATTGCTAAGATTATGTCCAATTTGGTTAGGAAAAATATTTATAAATGATAAAAATCACGAAGAATATGATCTAGATATTTTAAGAAAAAATATTTCTTTAATGAATCAGGAAGACTATTTATTTACTGGTAGAATCATTGATAATATTACAACATTTAGTGAAAATATAAATGAGAACTTTGTTAGAGAATGCCTAACTCTAAGTACCTCCGACAGTTTTGTTAATACTATGCCTCATGGTTTTTACACAAACCTAGAAGAAGGAGGAAACAATCTATCGGGGGGACAACGTCAAAGACTTTGTTTAGCAAGGGTATTATATGAAAATAAGAATATTATTTTACTAGATGAACCTACCTCTAAAATGGATGAATTGAATGAAGATATTTTTTTAAATAATTTAAATAAAATAAAGAGTAATAAAATAATAATTATTATTTCTCACAGGGACAAATTTTTAACTTATTGTGATGAAGTAATTAAAATCGAGAATAAAGAATTTATAAAACAGAGGAAGAAATATGGGAATATTGGATAAAATATACTTGTCGAGTTATGAATCAAAAAACAATGCTACATTGATATTTTTTTCTTTTATATGTTTACTAATAATCGCGGTATTTGTAATATTTGCACTTAGTATAAAGTATAAAGAAGTTATTATAGAAAAGGGTTATATATACCCTTCAATAACTAAAGAGTTATCAATAATATATGATAGTTATATCGAAGTCAATAATATTGTGATAGGAGAAAAATATAAAAAGGGAGATAAAATACTAATTTTTAATAAAGATACTGCAAAAAATAATTTAATAAAATATGAAAATGAATTAAATTACAAGCAGAATATTAAAAATATTACAAGTAACTATATCTCAATCATAGAAAATAAAAAAATTGATTTTGAAATAGCAGATTTATTATTAAAAATAAAGTTATTAAAGAATGAGGTAAGAGATGATTCTTTAGAAATTCCATTTGATTGTATCCTTATTTCTAGTAATTATGAAAAAATCGATAAGGGATACATTGAGAGAGGAACAATTCTATGCAAAATAATTTCAATAGTAGATCCAATATTAAAAATTGAAATCAAAGATAAATATATAAATAGAATAAAAGCTGGTCAATTGACTAAAATATATCTAAAAAATGAACAAAATAATTTGGATAGAACAATTAATAGATTAGAAATATTAGAATTAGACAAGAAAATAACAAATTATGCAATTATTAAACTTGATACAAAATATATTCAATTTATCGGTATGGAGGCAAAGGTTAATATTATTTCAAATAATATGTCATTATCAGACCTTTTTATAAGAAGTTTCAAATGATCGTAACTGCTCGTTTAACAGCACCTATTTTGGCAAGTTGTAGATTTTTATTGTAACCGCTAATTTAACCACACCTTGAAATATAGAAAAGAAATGACATAATCAGAGAAAAAACAAGGAGTGATTATGTCAAAAGAAATATTTTGGGAAGAACATATAAAGAGGTGGAATAAAAGAGGTGTAAGTCAAGCAAAATATTGCAAAGAGAATAATTTAAATAAGAACCTGTTTTCAAAATGGAAAAATAAAATTATTCCAAAAGATATAGTGAAAGCAAATGAGTTTGTAGAATTGAAAGTATCGGAAATGTCAAAAGAAAGTGAAATAGAAGTTATTATTGGAGGTATCCAATGATAGTAAGATGGAAAGAAGTGAAAAATCTATTGAAAACAGGAGTAACAGATTTTAGAAAACAAATAAATGGGTTATCAATAATAGCCAAAGAAGAATTAAAGCAAAATATATTTAGTTCTATATTATTTATGTTTTGTAATAAGAATAGGAGTAGGATAAAAATACTATATTGGGATAAGAATGGATTTTGTTTGTGGCAGAAAAGATAAAGAATGAAGATACACCTGATTTATTTAATGAGGCAGAATATTCTTGTGAGAAAGAAAAGCCAGAAACAGAACCAGAGACAATAGAAGTTAGGTATGAGCGTAAAAAGAGTAAAGGTGGAAGAAAACCTATTTCTGATAAATTACCAAGAGTTGAAATAATTCATGATATTCCAGAAGAAGAGAAAAAATGTGCATGTGGTTGTGAGATGACACTAATCGGAGAAGAGTCATCAGAAAAACTCAAAGTGATACCAATGCAAATAGAGGTTGAAAAACATATAAGACTTAAATATGCCTGTAAATGCTGTGAAGGAGTTGAGAGCGAGGGAGTTCATCCTAGTGTAAAGATAGCAGAAATACCAGTTTCAATTTTACCAAAAACAATTGCAACAGAAAGTTTACTAACATATATATTAATAAATAAGTATTGTGATGGGTTACCATTCTACAGACAAGAAAAGATATTTGCAAGACTTGGGATAAACATAAGTCGTGGGTTAATGTGTGGATGGACGATAAAAGCATATTATAAAACCCAACAATTATTTGAACTTTTAAAGAAACAATTAAAGAATAGTTTCTTGATAGGAATAGATGAAACTGTAGTGCAGGTGTTGAAAGAACCAGGAAAGTCCCCAGAGTCAAAGTCATATATGTGGGTATTTAGAGGCGGAACACCAAAAAATCCAATAATATTATTTCATTATTCACCAAGCCGAAGTGGGTCAGTACCTTATGAATACCTCTCTGATTACAAAGGTCGTATTCAAACAGATGGGTATGGAGGATACAATTTATTAGCAAGTATGAAAGATATAATTCATATAGGGTGTTGGGCACATGCGAGACGAAAGTTTTATGATGTGATAGAATCATTAAAATCAACAAAATACGATAAAAAAGAAAGTCTTGCAGACAAGATAATGGATTTAATTTCAGAACTTTATGATATAGAAAGATTTGGAAAAGAAAATAATTTTAGTAGAGAAGAGTTAAGAAATTACAGACAAGAAAAATCTAAGCCAATTCTTTATGAAATAAAGAAACTACTTGTAGAAAACCAAAATAAAGTATTACCTCAATCAAAACTTGGGATAGCAATAAATTATACGATTTCGGAATGGGATAAGTTAATTCGTTATATAGAGGATGGGCTAATACCGATTGATAATAATCTTGTAGACCTGTATCGCTTCCTTTTTTATATAAAGAAAGCGATGGAATGCAATTCGTCCATTTGTAATAGGAAGAAAGAATTGGCTATTCTATGATAGTCAAATAGGTGCAGAGGCAAGTAGTTGTTTTTATAGTCTTATTGAAACAGCAAAAGCCAATGGACTTGAACCATATTCGTATTTAAATTACATATTTGAAAGGCTTCCTCACTGTCAAAATGAATCAGATTATGAAAAACTGTTACCTATGTTTGTTGATAGAACAAAAATAAAAATCTACAACTTGCCAAAATAGGTGTGGTTAAACGAGCGGTTACATATTGTGAATTAAAATGCAAGTATATTTTAACAATCGAAGAACTTCAAGTTTCCGAGAAACATTATAATTGCTATATTTTTGAGTCTAATATGAGAAATAGAATTTATTAATATTAATTGACTAAAAAAAAAAAAAGATATATAAATCAAAAAAGATCAAAAAGTAAGTTGAGGATTTATATGACTAAAATGTTATTAGAAATTTTAGGTATGACTAATTTTTGTAATTTATCATGTTCATACTGTACTTGGGATAGAAAAAAATATTGTCCTTCAACGAAAGAAGAGATTGCAAAAAACAAATCTAATTTAGAGGTTATAAGGGAAACCATTTTAGAGAAAAATGATAATATTTTTCTTGTAAGTTATTTGGGAGGAGAACCTCTATACTATCCTGAATTATATAAAAATGTTTTAAATGTTTTTTCGAATAAATGGATTCAAATAATTTCAAATGGAATATTAATTAATGATGATATTATTAAATCCGCCAAGAATCATGGAAAGACGTATTTTGGTATTAGTCTTGATGGTGCAACGGATAAAGCAAATCGACCTCGTTTTGGCAATAATTTACATTATTATGATACCATTATAAAAAATATTGAAAATCTGCTGAAAGAAGATATTAATGTTTTAGTATTATGTACTATAACAAAACATAATATAGATGATATTCCGTATTTTATTGATTTCTTATCAAATAAATTTTCGTATTATATTGATATTGGACAACTCGCTTTTCCTGCACACTGTGTTTCTGAATATGGATATTTAGATTTCTTACCTGACATGAGTCAAGTTGAAAAGTATGTTAGTTTTATAAAATCAGATGGACATAAATATCCAATGATTGAGAGAATCTATCCATTTTATGAACTTTTAAACAATTATTTATTAACAAAATATAATCAAAGAAAATGTAATATTTGGAATTGGATGTTAGGGCTACATTTTCTTGGTGATGAAATAGTTAAAGGTGGAAAGTTTAAAAGTTATGGCTGTGGTGTTAGAGGGGTAATAAACCTTGGTAGTTTTGATATTCTCTCAGAAAAAAGTAGGACATTCTTATATAATCAGACATTTAAAAATAAAGATTTTAATATTTTCTTGAAGAATGAAGTTCCTTTCCAGTGTAGAATTGGTTGTTTTAATGACTGGGGAGTTTATGATATGATTTTCAATGGAGATTTAAAATACAATAATGCTGAAAAATGGTTTAGATTATTTAAAGACCCTGTGGTAAAAAAATCAGTTGAGATTTATAAGGAACGCAATAGTTTATTTGTATAGAAGAGAATAATTATATCACTGAAATTCTTTTGATTTTATTGAAAATAGTATAAAAAGGTAATTAATTGTTGGAGTTTAATATGTATGATATTGAGAAAAAGTTTATAACCACTGCTGCTAAATTTACACTAACAGACAAAGATTATAATGATTTATGGGAATATGCTGCTAAGATTGATGATTGGAGCTATGTCTATAAATTGGGTTCAGTAAAAAAAGTTCATAATTTGATTTGGTGTTATTCAGATAAAATTATTAAGAAGTTTTGCGATAAGATTGTTTGTGATACATGGAATGAAGATATTCAATCTTTAAAGAGGTGTTTAAAAGAGGTTTCTGAACAATTTGTTAGTATTATTCAGTTTTTTAATAAATCTGGCTTTAGGTATCTTACATTTAATGGGATTGTTAAGTCTAATGATTTATATCCTGTTTATTGGACTAGAGATTTTGATAGTCTCTATTTTATCTTAGATAATAATAGTATAGAAAATGCCAAGAATTATTTAATAAAAGAATTAGGATTTACTTATTGTGAGAGAGATGATAGAAATTATCATGTTTTAACTTATATATTAAAAAAAGAATTTTCATTGAGTGACAATAATTCGATGGATATATTTATTGAATTAACAACTGATACTCAATTTAATAATTTGATAATAAACAATTTTTCGTTAGAGAATAATAATTTAACTTTTGATTTTAATATATGGGAAAATCCTATTATTGTTAAGTTTGAGGATTTAGATATATGTGTATTAAGTCTTGAGAATGACTTAATATTTAATCTACTAAAAACTCATTATATATTAAATTTAAGATATAATAATAAGAATATAAATATAAAATATATTTGGTTTTTAGAAATAAGAGAATTTATTAATAAGTATTATTATCAGATTGATTGGGATGTTTTTATTCATAAAATAAATATCAAGGATTTAGGAGAAAAGATTTATTTTAGCCTGCAAAATATTAACGAAATTTGTTATTCAGACTCAATAAGTTATATGATAAATTTAATAAAAGATAAATTTTTTTCTAAAGAACTTGGGGTTAATTCAAATTTTGAAAGGAACTCAATAAGAAAAGAAGAACTGTTAACATTAAATTAAATTTGTTTAGATATGGTAAATTTGGGAGAACTAAAAAAGAATTACTAACGGTATCTAAATAAACTTGATTTATTAAATAACATTCTCTTGCTAAATATTTGAACCTTTCAGCAACTTCAAAAGAGTATTTTATTCTTAGTTTATAAGAATGAAATTAACGAGTTCTTAGAATTTCATATAGACAATTTTATCGATAGAATATAAATAAAATGGTAGATAAAAATCATAATTATTAGTATCTTCAAAAACAATTTTAATAATATTAAAATTGTACTTTTTTTGCTATAAAAATTATTTTCTCAATAAGAGAAGACAATCCGTTGGATTATTAGGAAACATTTTGTTTTCAATGATACTCTAATAGAGTTATCCAATTTTAATTCAGAATTTAGCTTGTCAGAAGCTAAATTATATATATACAAGTGGAGAATAAAGTGATATTTAAAAATATGAAGGTGTTTGATACAGTTGTTGAAAATGATGATAAATATACTTGGGCTGAATTAAATTGCTTTTTTAGACCACTTGCTATTTTATTTAAATCTTTTAATTCGGACTATTTTGATATACTATTATTGTATGCAAGTTTATATGAGTGCTTTATATCTGAGGTAACCACTAACGAATACTCAAATTATACATCAAATGATATAAATGAAGAGTTTATAAATTACTACAATAATAATATAAAAGACAATCTTGGTGTAGAGATTATTAATGAAACAATTGAAAAAGAAAATACTTTAATTGATTTGATTATAAAATTTATAAATAATGATGTAAGAATATTGATACCTATAGACCTTTACGAATTGTTTTATTTTACGAGATATAAAGAAGATCATCATTTTCACAATTTGATTATAAAAGGATATGATGATGATAAAAAAGTTTTTTATACTCTTGATAATATTCATTATGATAGAGGAGCAAACACAATTTATAAAGATTTTGTTATCTCATATCCTATCTTAGAGTCTACATCTTATTCGTGGGCAGAAAATTTTACCTTAGAAAAAAAACCATTGCTATGGGGAATAAGGAAATATAAGAATTTAAATAGTATGTCTGCTATATTTAAATCCTTAAAGTTTATATATGATTTTTATGAAAGAGTTGAAAATGGCGTAGAAAAAATGACTTTTCTTGAATACGAGTATATAAAAAAGATTGCAGAATTAAACGAAAACATAAATAATATTCATTATGATATTTTGTATAGGTTTAACTTTAAAAAAGTTTATTATGATATATTATCAAAATTATTAAAAAAGGTTATGAAGAATGATGAACTTTTAGAACAACTCGAAGAAACTAAAAACAATCTCTTATCTGAATGGGATGTAATAAGAATGAACTTGCTATATATAATTAATAGCGAGAGTAAGGAATATACTGAAATTCTCAAGAAATGTGAATTGATTTTAATACAAGAAAAAAAATTTAGACTTTTGTTTTTAAGTATTTTTAAAAGGATTGAAAATTCTTTTAATAGTAATATTATTGAAAACAATTTGTATGAAATAAGAAATAACTACAATGCAAAAATTGCTCATAGTAATTCATATGAGAATGTTGATATAACGTTATCAAACACAACTATTTATGATAACTGGTCATTTCAAGATAATGCTCCTCAGTTATTAGTTAATGTTTTAAATCTCAAAGGATTTGAAATTGAGTGTGATTTGGAAGTAATGAATGATCAATTTAAAATATTTGATTCTTTTCAATCTGGAATTATAGTAAAATATGATAATGGTATAAAATATATGTATGGAAAATGCACAAAAAATATGTTGTCTCTTTATTGTCCTGAAGAAAAGAATCAATATTGTATTAAAGAACAAACGTATTTATATGAAAAAATAAAACTAAAAGTGAAAAAAAAAGATGAAACAATAACTTTTTACTTTAAAAATGCTCAGACAGATAATTGGAATATTTTTCATAAGATAAATCAAACCTTAAATAAAATTGAAAGAATTGGTTTATATGTAAGAACTTGGGACAAAATTGATTGTGTGGTTAGTTTTTCTAATATAAAAATAAATAGAAATGATAAATCATAATCTCGAAATTTAGATTTATTGCTTTTTAATAAAAAGACTGTAATTAACTATTATATAACGAAGTGTAAATTTTATTCGTTAAAATTAAATTAGTGATTATTATATTATAATTTTAAGATTGGAATAATCGGTGAGGTGCTTTATGGAAGACAAAAAATTAAATATCGCTGTTATTGGTTGTGGAGAGATATCTACAGTTCATTTTGCAGTCATAAGTAGTTGTAATATTGTTAAGTTAGTTGCTGTTTGTGATATTATTGAAGAAAAAGCAAAGGCTAAGGCAGATATTTATGGATGCAACTATTATTGTGATTATAAAGAAATGTTAAAAAAAGAGGATATTGATGTGGTACATATTTGTACGCCTCACTATCTTCATTCTGAGATGGCGATTTTTTCAGCAGAGTTGAAGAAACATATTATTTTAGAAAAACCTGTTTCAATTAATATTAAAGATGCATATGAACTAAAATCTGTCATTGAAAAAAACAATGTTTATTTTACATTGGTATTTCAAAATCGACATAATAATAGTTCTATTTTTGTAAAGGACTTGTTGACAAAAAATGAGATGGGTAAAATTAAGGATGGGCTTCTTATTCTAGCATGGAATAGGGTTGGTAATTATTATAAGAATAGTAACTGGAAAGGAACATGGGATAAAGAAGGTGGGGGGATAATAATTAACCAAGCTATTCATTCATTTGATTTAGTTAATTGGTTTGTAGAATCAGACTATGAGTATATAGAGGCAAATATTAACAATAGAATTATTACTGATATTGAGGTTGAGGATTCATCAGAAGGATTAATAAAATATAAAAATGGAGTTAATATAAATTATTATTTAATTAATTATTATAGTTCAAATCGACCTGTGATGATTGAATTGCAATGTGAAAATGGAATAATTCAACATTTTAACGATTCTGCATGCGTAAAGTTTAATGATGGAAGAGAGCAATGGGTTTATAGGAATAATAATGAGGTAATTGATTACGGTAGTGGTGTAAAAGATTATTGGGGAGTAAGCCATTCCAAGCATATTATTAAATTCTATAATTCAATAATTAATAAATCAAAGATTGATGTTGATATTAATGAGGCAATAAAAACACAAGAAATAATTGATGGTATTTATAAATCAGCAAAAGAGAAAACAAAATATTTTAAGAAATAAGAAAGGAATAAAACTATGGTAGATGTTGAAAAAATAGTAAACTGTTTCAAAGAAATCATTATTGCAATAGGAGATGATCCTGAGAGAGAAGGATTGAAAGAGACACCTTTACGAGTTGCAAAAATGTATGAGGAACTTTTTGATGGATTACATAAAGATCCACGAGAAGATATAAAAATCTTTGAGGAAGGGTGTCATGAAGAACTTGTTATTGTAAAAGATATTCCTCTATATTCTGTTTGTGAACATCATTTTATTCCTTTTATAGGTAAAGCAAGTGTAGCATATATACCTAGTGAAGGTAAAGTTTTAGGATTGAGTAAAATTGCAAGGATAGTTGATACATTCGCAAAAAAGCCACAAATTCAAGAGAGATTATGTAGTGAAATAGCGGATTTTTTAGTAGATAATATAAATCCAAAAGGAGTTGCAGTGGTAATAGAGGCAGAACATTTATGTATTACAATGAGGGGCGTAAAAAAACCAGGCTCAATAACAATTACCTCTGCATTAAGAGGCATTATAAAAGATAATATGAAAACAAGGGAAGAAGTATTTTTCTTAATAAAGTCTTAGTTATAAAACGGAGTAAATATGTTAATTACAAAAGAGTTCTTATTTGATTCTGCACACAAGTTAGAAAATTATGATGGTAAGTGTGCTAATTTACATGGTCATACTTATAAGTTATTAATTACATTATCAGGAACAATTAAAGAAGATGGCATTATAATTGATTTTGTTAAATTAAAACAAATAGTTAATGATGTGATTATTGAAAGTTTAGATCATAAATATCTTAATGATATTATTAAACAACCAACTGCAGAGAATTTAGTTGTTTGGATATGGAATAAATTAATTCCTGAATTTAACTCTGATAAGGTAAAATTGCATTCCATCCAACTATATGAAACCCCCACATCTTCAGTAACTTATGGAGGAGAATAAAATGAAAGAGAAAGCTGTCATTATACTTTCAGGTGGAATGGATAGTGTAACATTATTGTATGATATATTATCTAGAGGTTATGATGTGTTTGCTTTAAGTGTTAATTATGGACAAAAACATAGCAAGGAATTAGTTTGTGCAAAGAATATTTGTAAGAAATTAAATATTGAACATATTGTTTTAGACTTAAGTATGTTATCACAAAGTGTTTTCAAAAAAAGTGCATTAACTTCTAAAGAGACATCAGTTCCTGATGGTTATTATAATGATGAAAATATGAAGCAGACAGTTGTCCCAAATAGAAATATGGTTTTATTGTCCTTAGCTACAGGATATGCTATTTCAATAGGTGCAACTAAAATATTTTATGGAGCTCATGCAGGAGATCATGACATTTACCCAGACTGTAGATCAGAATTTGTTGATGCAATGAAAAAAGTAATTGAATTAGCTGATTGGGCTAAAGTGGAATTAAATGCTCCATATCTTAATATTACTAAAAAAGAAATATTAGAGATAGGATTTAAATTAAATGTTGATTATTCTAATACTTGGACTTGTTATAAAGGTGGAGAAAAAGCTTGTGGTGTTTGTGGTTCATGTCAAGAACGATTAGAAGCATTTAATAATCTTAATATAAAGGACCCATTAGACTATGAAAGTAAATGAAATTTTTAAGAGTATTCAAGGAGAAGGTATTTTAATGGGGTTGCCTACCATATTTATTCGTTTAACTGGTTGTAATTTAAGATGTAAGTGGTGTGATACGACTTACTCATATTATGAAGGGCAAGAATATTCTATTGAAGAGATAATTGAAATTACTAAAAACCTTGGCATAAAAAGAGTGTGCATAACAGGAGGAGAACCACTTATTCAAAAAGATCTAGGTCAGTTACTTGATAAATTACTTGAGAATGATTATAGTATTTCAATTGAGACTAATGGGTCTCAGCCAATTGAATGGATAAATAAAAAAATAATGATATCATTAGATATAAAATGTCCCTCTTCAATGGAATCTGATAAAATGAAGTTTTCTAATTTAGAACATCTTAGTTTTAATGATCAATGCAAATTTATAATAGAAGATGTTACTGATTATAATTTTTCTTTAAGTATTATTAAAGAATATAATCTTATAAAAAAAACTAATGTTATTTTTAATCCCGTTGGTGGGATAAAAGCCAGAGAATTAGTTGATATGGTAGTTCAAGATAATATTGATGTAAGAGTAGGGATACAATTGCATAAGATTATCTGGGACAAAAACACAAGAGGTGTCTAGTTACTTTTGAAAAGTATTATTTCTAAGGCGGTTCGTCTTTAAATTTAAAAAATATATGAAATATAAAGAGGTGTTATTTTATGGAATCATTTTCTTTTGAAAATCATTGGAATGAAAAGTATAAAGATATTTATGAAGAAAAAAAACCATCTGCAATATCTTGGTTTTTTGGCACAGCAGGTCCAGAATTATGTGATTTGGTAAGAAAGGGAATAATAAAACGAGGTTCTAAATTTGTAGACCTTGGTTGTGGTATTGGCATGGAAGCTTTATTTATGGCAGTACATGGAATGGAGGTTATAGGAGTAGATAACTCTCAGTCAGCTTTAAATATTGGTCAACAATTAGAAAATATTTATGGAACTAAAGTAAAATGGATTAATGCGGACGTTTTAAAAACAACTATTGAAGATGAATACGCAGATGTGGTTTCCGATAATTTTATTTTCCATAATATAAAAATAACAGAAAGAGATACTTATGCAAAAGAGATTAGCAGAATAATAAAAAAAGATGGTATCTTTATTCTCAGAGGATTCTCAGATAAAATGGTACCTGGCTCTGGACCTTTAAGATTGTCGGCTGAAGATATTTTAACAACATTTATGCCTTATTTTAAATGCGAACATTTATCGCGTTTTATGAATTTTCCAACTAAAGATAAACCAGAACAATGGCATTGGTTTACTATTTGGATTAAGAAATAACATAATAATTATCATTAAGGTGAGTTTCATGTCAAGATTTAAAGATAAAGTAGTCATAATAACAGGTGGTGGTAGAGGTATTGGAAAAGTATTAGCTAAGTCCTTTGCTAGAGAAGAAGCGTTGTTAGCTATATGTAGTCGAACAAAAAAACAAATCGATGAGGTTGCAGAGGAGTGTGCTAAGGATGGTCATAAAATATTGTCAATACCATGTGATGTTAGTAAACAAGATGAGGTAGAAAAACTTGTTAAAGAAGTTATGAAAGAATACAATAGAGTTGACATTTTGATTAATTGTGCTGGAAGTTTTATGATGAGTCCTTCGCTTCTTACGGATATTTCAGAAATTAATGCAATGTATAATAATAACTATCTTGGAACATTTTTAATGTCTCAAGCTGTTGGAAGAATAATGATAGCACAAGGATATGGAAAAATAATCAATATGGCGTCTTTATTATCATTTATTGCTTTCCCTGAAAGAGCAAGCTACGCTGCAAGTAAAGGAGCTGTACTACAATTAACAAGGGTATTAGGAGTAGAATGGGCAGATAAAGGAATTAATGTTAATGCTATTGCTCCTGGTATGATTAAAATAGAAACGCCACATCCAATAGATAAAACTGAGTTTACCTCTAAGATAGAGCAACGAGTTCCTGCCAAGAGAGTTGGAACACCAAATGATATTGTTGGTCCAATTTTCTTTTTAGCCTCAGAAGACTCCAATTATATTAATGGGCAGACAATAGTCGTAGATGGAGGATGGTTAAGTTATGGATACTTATAACACTCTATCGGATATTAAGTTGATAGAATTAAGAGAAATAGCTTTTGATATGAGAACAATTTTATTAGATTTCGCTCTAAAAAAACGAGTTCATATAGGTTCTTCTTTATCATTAATTGAAATACTTGTATCTTTATACTTTCTTGAAATGAATTATTCTGTTGATAATTTCAAATCAGAAGATCGAGATAGATTGATTTTAAGTAAGGGACACGGAGCTTTAGCTTTGTACGCAGTGTTATATAAACGTGGTATATTAGATAAACTCTCTATTGATAATTTTGCTTCTAATAATAGCAATCTCTCGGAACATCCTCATGACATAGTTCCAGGAATTGAAGTTAGTTCTGGGTCTTTAGGACATGGATTATCTATAGGAGCAGGGATTTCACTTGCATCTAAAATAGATATGAAAGATTATAATGTATATGTAATAATGGGAGATGGAGAATTAAATGAGGGAACTGTATGGGAAGCTATTACCTTTGCTGCCCATCAATCTCTAAACAATTTAATAGTTATTATTGATAAAAATAATTTACAACAAGAGGGAAAAACCAAGAATATTTTATCTATGGAACCATTAGAATCTAAATGGGAATCATTTGGATGGCATGTTAAAACAATAAATGGGCATGATTTTCAAGAGATAAAAAACGCCTTGGAAGATTTTAAATTAATAAATAATAAACCAAAAGTTATTATTGCTAATACAATCAAGGGAAAAGGTGTTTCATTTATGGAAAACAATCCTCATTTTCATATGGCAAAGTTAAATCAAGAGGAATATATAAAAGCAAAGAATGAATTAAATTAGGTAGAATTATATGAATAATAAAAAATCAATGAGAATAGCAGCTACACATTTAATTACAGAATTGGGGGCTAAATACGATAATTTAATAGGGTTAGGGGCAGATGGTAAATCAATCTTTTTAGATTTTATAAAATTATACCCTGATAGATATATTGATGTTGGAATTGCTGAGTCTAATCTAGTAGGTATCGCATCTGGTTTATCAAGAAGTTCAAAAAAAGTTATTGTATCAACGATGGCATGTTTCCTAACAAGAAAAGCTTATGAACAAATTCTTCTCGATGTATGCGTTCCTAACCTAGATGTTATATTTATTGGCATTGGTGTTGGATTGAGTTATGGGACACTTGGAACATCTCATCATTCAATAGATGATATTGCTCTAATGAATAATATGCCCAATATGTGCATATTTTCTCCATCTGATTATATTGACGCGAGATGGGCTTTATCAAAAAGTCTTGATATAAAATCGCCATGTTATATAAGATTTAATGCGGTAGAAGCAACTGTTATTAATAATGAAGATGATATATTTGAGGTAGGTATTCCTAAATTAGTTAGAGATGGGAAGAATTTAGTTATAATAACAACTGGCAGTTGTGTTTATGAGAGTATATTAGCAGCTAATAATGTAGAAAAGTATGGAATCAGTGTAAAAATAATTAACATGATTACTATAAAACCAATAAATGAAGACTGTCTATTAGAACTTATTGGATCTATAGAAAATATCTTAGTAATAGAAGAACATATTTATTTCGGAGGACTAGGAAGTATATTATCATTGATTCTTCATAATAGAAAAAAATCATGCAGATTTTATTATAAAGCAATTAAAAGTCTTAAGAAAGATATAGCTAACTATAAGGACTTGCTAGAGTTATATGAATTAGATAGTTTATCAATCGAAAAAGAAATCCTGAAAATAATAGGTGAAAAAATATGAAAATATTACTTGGCGCAAAATCATGTGGATTTGGTCCTGTTTCAAAAATGATAACAATTGCAAAATTGCTAAATGAGAATCATTCTTTATCATTTTTAGGTATTGATACATCTCTTATTTATTCTGAATCAAATAGAGAGTTATTTACTAATATATACAATATAAATCCTAAAGACTGTAAAAATTATCACAATATATTTAAAGAAAATGATAAAGTAATTAGTGTTATGGATGAAGAAATCGGTTTTTGGGCGATTAAATATAATAAACCTTTATATTTTTTTGATAGTTTATTTTTCTTCTGGATTATATCAAATGATTTAACTAGTCTCATTGATAAAGCATATAAAATTAAACAAATGGAGTTATTACCTGCCTATGAATTATTTCATACTCTAACTGTACACGAGAGAAAAGTCGTTATTCATATTCTAGCAACTAAATCTTTTACACAAAATTATCCTGGTGTTCAAAATCGTATAGAATTATTAAAAGAGTATGGTTTAAATAATATAATATTAACAGGTCCGATTATTAATATTAATAAAGAAGAAATTGATGAATCTCAAAGTATAGAAAATGAATATTTTGATATACTTATTAATCTTGGTGGATTTAAAAACTTTATATTAGATTTTGATAAAAATAATTATTATTTAAAACTGATAGAAAAATGGATAATAGACTTCTCTTATGAATTTCCACAATTTAAGAAAATTCTAATTGCAGGAGGAGCTTATGATAAAGAGAAAAAAGAAATAAATAATAATTCTGTAAATATTAAATATAGATTTTTAAAACATAATATTTTTGTTGAATCATTAAAAAAATCAAAGTATATATTTTCTCCTGCGGGATTAACAACATTAATAGAATCAGTTTCATTAAATAAACTACCTTTTTTGTTAAGTGAACAACATTATGGCAGCTATATAAATTATGAAAGCCTCAATGGAACTTTGTTATATGATATTTCATTCTCATTAAAGAATATTTTTTCTGATATTGTAATAACAAATGATGATTATAAAGGTTCTTTAGAAATAATAAATTATACTGAAAAAATCCTAAAAAACAAGAATTTATATAAAAAATTTTGTGATATAACATTTATTAAAATAAACAATTTTATAAATCTTAATGATAATTTTATTGATAAAGCATTAACTGAAATAAACTCTTTATTTACTGGTTTAGATTTAAGTGAAGCAGTGAAAATTATCTATAATGAGGAATAATATGAACACAATTGACAATGACATAAAAAATATATTATTAAATTGTTACAAGAAAAAATATAATATTTACGATTTGGATAAAACTACTTTTGATTTGGAAATCCCTAATTCTGCCAGAAAACACAAAGTCAGAGAATTTTATATATTATTATATAACAATGTGCGAAAATTAGTTTTAAAACTGCCAACATCAAAAGATGACTATAAAGTAATTAATGAATATGAAATACTAAAAAAATATAATTTTTATGATAATATAAATATGACCAAAATAATAGAAGATTATCAAAATGGATTTATTATGGAATATGTTCCAAGTGAAAATCTCGCTATTACAATAAATACCTTAAAACGAACGAAAAGTTTAGAGATTATACTTCTTAATACTAGTAAAAGTATTGCTCTATTTCATTCGTATTCAACAAAATATGAACTGATGAATAAAGATATAGAAAAAATTATAACTAAAGTACTTCCAGATACGGAGATAAATGTTACAAAATATCTGAATATTAATAAAGATGATCTAATTCCTCTAAGTAACCTACATGGTGATTTGGGTATATGGAATATACGCTATGATAAATTAAGAAATATAATATCTTTTATTGATTGGGAAGATTTTCAGGAAGTTAATATAGGCATTTTAGATTTATTAAATTTTATTTTTACAATTCCATTAGCCTTATTTGAAGATTATAGAGAAATTGGTTTTTATAATTTATTTGAGTTAGTTTTTTACAAGGATAAATATTTTAAAGAATTAATTAGACTAATCTTTGATGAATACTGTAAAATAATAAAAATACCTCCTAAAAAAATCTTGTCTTTTTTCCCATTATATTGTCAATCAATGATATTTAGAATACATAGTGAAGGAAGAAGTACTGAGAATATGTTTTACAAACCATTTCATGATCGATTTATTAATGAACAAGAAGAATGTATTAAGGGGATTCTTAATGAAAAATAACATATTATATTATGATTCCATAGTAATAGGTGCTGGACCTGCTGGATTATTTAGTGCTTTAGAACTATTAAAAAAGAATAAAAATATTGCAGTCATTGAAAAGGGAGGACAATTTATTGAGAGTTTGTGTCCATCAATAAGGAAAAACTTAAATACTTTTCCATTAGATGAAGCTGAAGTCTTTAGAAAAGAATGCAATTTATGTAATTGTTTAAATGGCATTGGAGGAGCTGCTTTTCATTTTGGTTCAAACTTAGGATATTTTGGAAAATTTTCAGCTTCAAAAGTAGAACTAGATAGCAATGGAAATCCTGTTAAATTTAGTAAACTAGAGCGTGTATTAGGGTCTTTCCAAAGAGCTGAAGAATTGATAAATTATGTAAATAATCAAATTATTCATTATGGTTATAAACCAAAAAATTATTTATATGATTCTCCTGTAAATGTGGATAATAAAGAATTTGATCATATTGATTTTGCACCATCTCAACACATAAGTTTATCTGAGGCTTATGATTTAATAAATAATATTGTTAACGATATTATAAGTTCTGAAGGTAAGATATATACTTATACACAAATCCATGATATAAAGAAAGGCTCTTTAAAAAAATGGCAGCTAAGAGGGATGGATAATAAAACTAATACAGAAGTTATTTTTGAAACCAATAATATTATTATTTCTGTTGGTAAAATATCATTACCTTGGGTTATAAAAGTTATTAATGATTTAAAAATTGATTATAACAATTCAAAAAAATGTGATATTGGTGTTAGAATTGAAACAAGTAGAAATGAATTAAAAGAATTTTTAAGATATAGTCCAAATCCCAAATTGTCATTTATTAATAAATATGAAGATGTAGTAAGAACATTTTGTGTATGTGATGGTGGACGCGTTATGAAATATAGACTTGGAGATGCAATAATATTGGATGGTCAACATAAGAACTCCTCTGAAACAAATAATATCAATTTTGGTATTTTGACTACAATTCAATCAAATGAAATAAGTGGAACTGATTTTTCTCTCAATTATGCAAAAAAAATAAATAAGGGCGCGGAAAATAATGTATTATTACAACGATTGGAAGATTTTATTCTTAATCGTTCTACAACTACATTGAAAGACAATAAGGTTATACCAACATTAAAAGATTTTACTCTAGGAAATTTAAATAATTTTTTAGATACTAGAATAAGAGACAATATTCTTTCTATGATTGATAAAATAAATAAGATAAATAAAAAAGATATTACAAATGATACTCTTATTATTGCTCCTGTAATCGAGTCAATTTATCCAGATATAATCCTATCAGAAAATATGGAAACTAGTCAAGAAGGGGTATATTTTGTAGGCGATTGCTCATCAAAGGTTATAGGAATTACATATGCTGGAGCTACTGGAATAGCAGCTGCTCAAAATATTAATAGACTGTTATAAGAAATAGAGGATTCTATGAATAATGATGAAATTTTAATTGGGATTAATAAAGTATTAAGTGATTTAAATAAAATCGAGATTGAAGAGATTGAAGTAGATGAAAATCTTATGGAAATTGGCATTAACTCATTGGATTTAATTAAAGTAATTATCAATTTAGAGAAATATTTTAATATAAAATTTGATAGTAATCTATTAGGAGTTAATAATTTTAACTCTATAAACAAAATAATATCTCAGATTGAAACTAGTGTTAAATTATGAGAAATAATTAAAATTACTTAAAATGGCTTGCCATAATAGGTTTTTTGTGATATATTTTTGAGGCTTTTTTAAAATTCAATTCATTGAATATGCCAAATAATAAATTTTGCAAGACGTATAATGAAGGGTATCATATGGAAATTGATATTAAGACTTTTCATAAACTAGAAATAGAAATCTTAAATTTTATTAAGGATGGTGAAGAATTTGATAAGGATTTAATTATAGAAAAAACATCCCTAAATGAAGGACAATGCAATCAATCTTTTAGTTGGCTAGTCGATAAAGGAATAATAAATGAAATACGAAGTAACATTAAAACTTGTTACGAACTTACCAATTTTGGAGAATCATTTTCTGATAAAAATACTTATGAAGAATTAATACTTACATTATTAGAAACAAATGGACCATTAACTTTTGATAAAATTATAGAACTTACTAATCTTGATAAAAAAGATATTGGTACAGTTTACGGAAAATTAGAAAAAGATGGCTTATTAATATTAAATAATAATAAACAAATAACTATAAATAATCCTAATAAAACAGATAGAATTAAAATTCAACGTAATTTAATTTCTAAAGCAATTACAGAAAAGACCCTTTATGATGATTGCCTCTCAATGCAAGAAAAAGAAATTATATCTACTATAAGTAAAAAGAGAGGCTCTAAGTATGATATTTTTAGGATGTTTGAAAAAGAAAAAAAATATTACATCTTAACAGAAAATGGATTTTCTATTCAAAAAAAAATAAAAGAATTAAATATTAATAACTTTGAAATTACCAATATTACTGAGTCTATACTAAGAACTGGAGAATGGAAAGGAAAGCAATTTAAGTCTTTTAACATTAATTCTCCTGTACAACATTTAATTTTAGGTAGAAAAAACGTATATTGTGATTTTCTTGAAAATGTAAAAAATAAATTGGTCGCTCTAGGATTTGAAGAATTTGATGGACCTATTGTTGAAACAGAATTTTGGAATTCAGATGCTCTCTATATGCCTCAATTTCATTCTTCAAGAGATATACACGACGTGTATTATCTTGATAACCCTAAATATGCAAAAAAAATTGACAATAAGTATTTAGATGAAGTATCAAAAACACATGAAAATGGAGGAAAAACCAACAGTAAAGGCTGGGGGTATAAATTTGATAAGGACTTCACACGACGATTGATATTAAGAAGTCATGGAACAGTATTATCTGCAAAAAACTTATCAACTGCTAATATACCTGGTAAATACTTTGGGATTGTTAGATGCTTTAGATACGATAAGGTTGATGCTACTCATTTATCTGATTTTTATCAAACAGAAGGGATTGTACTAGGAGAAGATGTCAATCTTAAAACTCTTATGGGATTATTAAAAGTATTTGCAGAACAAATCGCTGGGGCAACAGAAGTCATGTATGTTCCTGCTTATTTTCCTTTTACAGAACCATCCCTTGAAGTACATATAAAACATCCTAAACTTGGGTGGTTTGAGTTAGGCGGAGCAGGAATATTTAGACCAGAAGTCACCGTTCCTTTGGGAGTTAATACTCCAGTTATAGCATGGGGATTAGGTGTTGATAGAATGGCTCTAATGAGTAGTGGGCTTTCAGACTTAAGAGACTTGTTTAGTTTTGAAATTGATAATGCTCGAAGAAGAAGGATTAAATAATGCCAAAGATTGATGTTTATGGAGATTTGTTTTTTAATCTATTAAAAGAAGAATACGATAATGATGCTCTTGTTAAAATTCTATCTTGTGCAAAGGCAGAATTAGATGAATATAATAAGTCAGATAATATTTTAAAAGTAGAACTTAACGATACTAATAGACCTGACTTGTGGTCTACAATAGGATTGGCAAGACAGATACTTTTATATTCTAATAAAATAAATATACCTTCTTATAATTTTTTTTCGACAAAAGATAATTTTAAAAACTATTCTGATCGAGTTATAAAAGTAGATAATGAATTATTAAATATACGTCCATTTATTGCTGCTTTTTGTATTAAAGGTAAACCAATTAATAAATATTTTCTTAATGATTTGATACAAACTCAAGAAAAACTGTCTTGGAATTATGGTAGGAAACGTAAATCTATTGGGGTTGGTATATATAAATCAAATGATATTAAGTTTCCTGTAAACTATAAAGCAGTTAACCCTGATTCTTATAAATTTATACCTCTAGGGATGGATAAAGAACTAACTTTAACAGAAATTATTAAACAACATCCCAAAGGAATTGAATTTGCAAATCTTATTTCTAATTTTGCTAAATATCCTTTGCTTATTGATAATACAGATAATATTCTTAGTCTACCTCCTATTATCAATAGTAATAATATTGGGAATGTTAATGAAGGAGATACCGAACTATTTATTGAATTAACAGGAACTGATTATTATTTATTGGTATTAGCATCTTCTGTATTTGCTTGTAATTTTCATGATATGGGTTACGAAATTCTACCAGTTAAAATAGAATATGATTATGAAACATTATTAGGAAAAGAAATAGTTTTTCCATACCACACTCAAGATACTATATCTGTTGAATTATCATATATTAATAAATTATTAGGAGAAAATTTTAATATATCAGAAGTTCAAAATTATTTAAATAAAATGGGATTGAAATGCAATATTATTAATAATAACTCCATCATAGTGGAGCAACCTCCTTATAGAAATGATTTTATGCACCCAGTAGATATTGTTGAGGATGTAATGATTGGGTATGGAGTTGCTAATTTCACTCCAGAAATGCCAAAACAATTCACTATTGGAAAGTTGACAGAAAGTACAGAATTTTCTAGAAAAATAAAAGATATTTTGGTTGGATTAGGTTATCAAGAGATGGTTTATTGTTACTTGGGATCAAAAAAAGAATATATTGAGAACATGTGTATACCACTCAATGAATTAATAAAAATACAAAATCCAATGACAGAAAATTATGAATATGTTAGAAATTCAATACTTCCAGGTCTGTTGAAATCTGAATCTGTATCTGGCAACACATCCTATCCACATTCAATTTTTGAAATCGGAAAAATCGTATCAATAGACAATGCAGATGATTCCGGATCAAAAACATATAATTATTTAGGCTTTTCTTACGTTGGAGATGATTCTAACTTTAATAAAATAAAATCGCACGTATCTGTTCTATTTAACTATCTATCAAAAGAATATAGTATAGAAAAACATGAAGATGTTCGTTATATAAATGGAAGATGTGCTAAAATTATATATAACGGAAATACTGTTGGGCATTTTGGAGAACTTCATCCTCAAGTTATCACAAATTGGGGTATTTCAAAACCTATCGCTGCTTGTGAAATTAGTATTGATATGATTATTAAATAAATACGGATTTATTATGAATTTAGATATAGTTAGATTATTTGAAGAAGTTGTACAAAAAAAAGGTAATAATACTTGTGTTAAATGGAATGATTCCTACCTATCATATAGTGATTTGAATAATAAATCAAATCAACTAGCTTACTTATTAAAAACTAAAGGAGTTGGGATAAATGATGTTGTTGGTGTTATATGTTCACCATCAATCAAATTTCTAATATCCGTAATTGCATTATTAAAGTCTGGTGCAACTTATTTCTATATTGACCCCTTATTACCGAACGAAAAGATTGATTCATTAGTTAAAAAAAGCAGTTTAAAATGTTTAATTTATGACTTAAAATTTGAAAATAAAATATTGGATAATGGCAATGTTATTTATATAAAATTAGATAATATAGATTCTGAATTGGAGAATTTACCTACAAATAATATAGAAGGAATAGACTATTCAAAAGCTAATGCGTGGATTCTTCAAACATCTGGAACAACAGGAGAACCTAATTTAATAATTCACAAACATGATTCATGTGTAAAATCATTACTCTATGAAATAAAAAATTTAGATTTATCAGACAATGATATACACTTATTAAAATATCTAGTCAGTCACAGAGAACTATTTTTACCTTTGCTCTCAGGAGGAATAGCTGTAATTGCTAATGAGAATATGCAATTTAATTTAAATTCTGTAATTGATTTTATAATTAAAGAAAAAATTACTGTTGTAAGTTTTGTTCCATCTATATTAAAAATACTCGTTTCTCTACAAGAATTTAAATTATGCTTAAATCTTAAACATATTTGTTCTGGAGGAGAAGGGCTACCGTTTCAACTAGTTTCAGAAATACTAGAATTACTTAAAGATGTAAAAATTTATGATAATTATTCATTAAGTGAAGCTTTTTATGTTTTTGCAAAAAGATATTACCTTAAAAATAATATCATTATTAGAGAAAAATTAAATTCTTTAGGAAATATAATAATAATTGATGATACAGAAAATATAGTCAGAAAAAATCATAGAGGTGAAATCTGCATTAGTGGTGAGGGACTATCTCTAGGTTACTATAATAATGAAGAATTAACAAATAAAAAATTTATTAGAAATTATAGCCAAAATGAAAATGTATTATATAAAACTGGTGACTGGGGAATGTTTGATGATGACGGATTTTTAATAATTGAAGGAAGAAAAGATAATCAAATAAAGATTGCTGGTAATAGAGTAGAGTTGCAAGAGATTGAAAATGCAATCTTATCTTATAAAGGTATAATTGAAACTGCTATCATAACAAAAAAAACATCTTCCGAAGATATTTCGATAGTTGCATTTATTAATAAAAAAGATTTGTCTCTAACAAAAAAAGATATATTGAAATATTTAAGTAAAAAAATACCTAATTATATGATACCATCAGAGATTCATTTTATTGAGAATATTCCAAAAACATCAATGGGAAAAATAAATTATAAATATTTAAGAGACAACTTCTAATTTCTTCAAACTCATTCATAGTATTATTGCTATTGGATTTATAATAGATATTTTAAAAAACAATATATTCTGGGAGATTAAAAAAATGAAAGGAATTCATGTTAATTGGACAAAGCCTTTCTTTGATAAGAATGGCAAAGATAAAAAATATTTTATGTTTGATATTGATATCTTAACACAAATTGCCTCTGTATTATTCTGGAAAAAAAATAATGGAGAAATAATACTCTATACAGATACTCCAGGCTTAGACTACTATAAATCTATCGGATTTGATGTGATATATGACGAAATCAATGTGTCTATTCTTGATGAATATAATAAAATAATACAAGATGCTCACCTTGCACCATGTTTAGGTAGAATGTATGTACTTAGCAAATTAATACCACCATTTGTATCAATGGATTATGACTTGGTATCATTTGATAAAATTCCAGAATCTTTTTTTGATATAGACATAAGATTTTTTCATTGGGAAATCCCAGACAATTCAACTTATCCCTTACTAGAAAAACAGTATAAACCAAAAGACTTCGTTTTTGAAAAAGATTGGGACCAATTTATGATGATCCCAAATATTGCAATTCTCTACATAAAAAATAACAAAATATGGCCAGAATTTCCAGAAAAAGCAATTGATTACATCCAAAAATGTCTCAGGGATAAATGTAATATTTCTCACTCATCTCTTGCTATTTTTGCAGATCAAAGAATGTTAGGGATGATGGCAAAAAAAAATGAATTATCAATAGATAGTTTTATTAATAAAATATGGATTTGTTCAAGCCAAAGAAATCATAATAGAAATATTTTCTCAGACGGAGCTATACCTCACTGGGTGACAGAAGTACCTATGAATTTCGGTATGTTTGCATACGATGACATTCCAAATAACAAACATAAAACAAATTCATTAAAGAATGAGCTATTGTTTTATCATACTTGGATTGGCAAATCATTTTATTTGAATGAAGACGGAAAAGAAGAAAGAGAAAAGTACTGTACAAATCTATTAGAAAAGACCTTAGACTCTTTTCCATATATCGAAGAAATGTTAATGAATTCTAACGACATAGAAATTATTAAAAATTACGAATTATTAAAAAATAAAAGTTTTTGTACCACCAAAGGGTCGTAATACTTGAATAACTACACATCATTTTGGATAGATAAGAGACTGTAAAAAAGTCTGTGTAAATCTCAAAATACCTTTGAAAAAATCAGAGGTATTTTTTTATTCTTTCCTCAAATAATATGTAATAGTCAAGATGTAATCTGATACTCTGGCTATTTCAAAAGCGTGTTGAAAAACATTGTTTTCTAATTCTTTGGGAATTGTGTTTAACTTTGGGTAATCTTCGCCTAAATCTCAATTAATGGTATTATTGGATCACCAATTATTAATTTCTTACAACTCTCCCCTAAATGCCTTTGATAATATACTCTTCTCCATCAATTCTATCTGCTCTTCAAGGTCAGTAAGTGCTTTTGCCTCTTCCTCTTTTGATAAAAGATTTTCAAGGATTTTGACTATTTCTTTTTGTTCGGCAAGTGGTGGAAGAGGAATTTTAACTTCCTTTATCTCTTTTAAATGTAAGTTTGGAACTCCAATTCCTTTTAGTCTAGAATTAAACTGTTCTTTTGCAATCCTAGAGTTAATAAGATTTAGTAAATAAAAAGGATATACCATTTTTTTTGAACGTAATAGTGCCAAACTAACATATATATCAAATATTAAGTCCCTATCAACAATTGCAGCAACACCGGTTGTTCCATTTTTTGCAAGAAGAATGTCATTGAGTCTTGGTGCAACTCGTTTTGATAATTCAATATGCAATTCTTCAGGTATATATTTAATATTATCCCAGTCAATTTTTCGTGAGGTTACATTTTTAGATGAAAGAAAAATAACTCCATTATCAGTATATGTTGGCGTTTGATGTGTTCCATCAGTTATCTTTTCACAAATACTCCCCAACCTCGCCCATTTCCACCTATCAGGCAACTCGTAAGGTCTTTCACTTTCTGCGACTTCTTCTATATTTGCAAATTCATCTGTATTTAAAAGGTCTTTGTTTTCCTCTCTCCAATGCTTTGTCAGTGTTCCTGTAAATGCCTTGTGCAGTATAGCCATACGCCTTTTTTCAAAAGTCTCTCTTGCATCATTTATCAATTCTTTTGCTTCGGCAAGTTTTGAAGTAAGATTGTCTAAGATATTGGCTATTCGTTGTTGTTCTTCTAATGGTGGAAGAGGGAATAATAATTGGGCTAATTTCGTTGCATTTACTCCTGGTTGAGCAATTCCCTGTATTTGTTCTGTAATTTGTTTCCAATAATAATGACTTTTCATAAAAAACCACGAATAATTACATTCTGCTAATTCATTTAAAGTTATTCTTATTAGATAAGATGCAAAAACTGCATTATCTGGGTTTTTCAACAAAAAACTTTTGCCCGTTGTAGCTCCTGTTCTAGCAATAACAATATCATTATTTTTAAGTTTAAACTTTTCAAACTCTTTTTCAGTTATACTACAATATGGAACATTTTCCCAATCAACAAAATTATCTTGAATATCTGTTATCCTAAGAAATTTCGGTCCTATTTTTTCATTGGTTGCTTTCTCTGTATATCCATATTGTACCTTTTCAGCTACTTCCCCCAACTTTACCCATTTCCATCCCTCAGGCAGTTTATAAGGCTCTTTTTCTTCCATTTTATTCCACCGCCTTATTTGCACTCAATATCTTTAACTCTCTTGCGACTTCTGATATGAGGTCTATTGCTTCTTCAAGTTTTCCTATTGCCATTTCTGCTGACTCAACAGGGTCTGGCAAATCTTCATGAGAAATAACCGAATCATCTCTTATTAATCCCAAATCAAGGTTAAAGTTTTTGGCTTTTATCTCTTGTATGGTAAATACGCTCCATCTCTCTATCTTCTGCTTTTCTTCTTTTGATGAGTTTACAGTTGATTCAAACTCCTCAAAATGTTTTTCTGTAAGCGGATTTGTCTTTCCGAGGTTTTCCATGTTGGTACGCATATCATAAAACGCAACTTCTTTTGTGTTGTCTTTTTCCGTTGTCCCCCTTGTAAAGAACATTACATTTGTCTTTACTCCCTGAGCGTAAAATATCCCTGTTGGGAGTCTTAATATCGTATGAAGATTACACTTATTCAGTAAGTCTTCTCTTATCCTCTGTCCGTCTCCGTCTTGGAATAAAACATTATCAGGCACAACAACCGCTGCCCTTGATTTTCCATCTTTATTCAATGAACGATATATATGCTGTAAAAAATTTAACTGTTTATTTGAAGTCAAAAAAGTAAGATCATCTCTCGAAGGTCTTTCTCCACCTTTTTTAGTTCCAAACGGTGGATTTGTCAAGACCACATCATAACCGCTCATACTCTTCCCAAGTCCTGACAAAGTATCTGCAAGTTTTATTTCTCCATCTATGTCATGAAGCATTGCATTCATAAGTGCTAGCCTGTGAGTATCAGAAACAAGCTCACATCCTGTAAATGCTTCATATTTCTGAATCTTAATTTCTTCTTCAGATAAATTCATATAATCATTATATTTAGCTTTTAAATATCTGTCAGATGCTATCATAAATCCGAAAGTACCGCAGGCAGGATCATTGCACTTTTCAGCTATTTTCGGATCAATCACTCTTACCATAACATTTATAAGAGGTCTCGGAGTAAAGTACTGCCCTGCTCCAGATTTTTTCTCATTTGCATTTTTTTCAAGAAGTCCTTCATACAAGTCTCCAAGTCCCTCTTCTTTTGCCGAATACCAATCAATTTTATCTATCTCTTTTATTACCTTTTCAAGATTTTTAGGCTCATCTATGCTTGTTTGTGCATTGTTGTAAATAATCTTTACTTTTCCTTCACCTTTTGTTCCAAGTTCGAGAAGAAGCAATTTATAAAAGTTTTTTAATTCTATACCATTTTTGGATACAAGAACATCCCATCTAAATTTGGCAGGTATTTTATCTTCCTGTCCTGTCTCTTTCATCATTTTCAAAAATAATATATATGTCAACTCTGTTACATACTGATGATATGTTATCCCGTCATCTCTCAAAACATTACATAAGTTCCAAAGTTTCTGTACAATTTCTTGTGTCCCCATTTTATAGCCTCCGATTTATCTAAATATTCTATTTTTATAGTTTATAGCTCCATACTTCTTTATAAATCCTAATACTTTCTCTTCATTAATTTTTCCATTTTCTAAGCTGCCGAATATAAAGCTTGGTTCAGTAGTTTAATAATATTCTCAAGTTCTCCGTTAAATACCTTTTCATTTATTTTTTTAAATCCGCCTTTGTCTTTAAATGCTGTTACTCTGTCAAAATCATCTTTTGTCAAAATATTTTCTTTTAATAGTTGGTTTTCTATTGCAGTTATAAACTTCATTTGAATAGTATTCCATTTTTTTAGATTTTTAATCTTTTCAACTGCTGCTTCTATTCTTTCATCATGGCTAACAAGTGGTTCATCCAATGCCGCATTTCTTACAAGTGTTATTATATCCGCCATTATATCACTGTGTTTTACATCTTTTAGAGCTGCATTAAGACTTGTTTCCGAATATCCGTTTTCTTCAAGTATAATTTTCAATTCTTTCAACTCAATTCTTGATAATTTTTCGGGAGATTGACAAAGAATTTTTAGCCCATTTATCTTATCCTTATTCTGATTTACAAATTTTCTGAATTCTTCAATATAATCACCGGGCTTTTTATTATCTTTTCCGTATTCTCTTTTAATTTCAATAATTTTATCCTGATGGTCAGATATATACTGCTTTTCAGATATATATTTTATGGTGTCAAGATACTCAAAAAGTTCTGCATCATTTATCAGTTTTTCTGTTGCCTCTTTTAAAGGCATTTTCTTTATTGCTTCTATATATTCTTCAAGGGTCTGCCCTTTCGTTTTAATGACAAAAACTTCTTCCTTGCCCATTTTTTTTATAGCCTTTTTCTTTCTCTGCATTTTTGCGAGTAGTTCTTCAATTTGGTTTAACAGTCTCTCTTCTGATTCAATCAATGGCATTTCATCAATAAGCTGTTTCATTGTAACTTTAGGGTTATTTACAACTGGTTTCATATTTGTATATTCGCTAAGTGCATCATAAAGCCCAACTGCATCATAAATTTTAAAATAGTCTTTATTTATCCTGTCACAAAGTCTTGTTGCCCTTCCTATCATCTGTTCATATAAAATTCTTGATTTTACTCTTCTTACGAATACAAGATTTGTAATTGAAGGTACATCTACTCCTGTAGTAAGCAAGTCAACAGTTACAACAATATTTGGATATTTTTCATTCTTAAATCTTTTGATTGCCTCTTCTTGATTTTTGATATATCCAGTAATTTTGGTTATAGCATTGTCATCTATTTCCCAACCTATATTTTCAAATTCCGCTTTTAGCATTTCAACCAATAAATCTGCATGTTCATCAGTTGCAGCAAATATCAAAGTCTTCCCCTCTCCGTCAGGGTCTAATTCATTCACGAGATATTTAACAACAGTTTTGTTAAAATTATGGGTAATTACACGTTTGTTAAATCCTTCAACCTCTATTATAACTTCATCTTTAAGTTTTTCTTTTTCAATCTGCCCTTTTATTCTGTTATAAACAGAAACTTCTTCACCAACCTGCCATCCTATTCCTTTTGTATTTAATTCCGTTGCAATAACATAAGGTGGTTCATGGTCTACAAGATAGCCATCAATTACTGCCTGTCTATATCCATATTTAGCAACAATTTCACCAAATATCTCTATTGTATGGAGTGCAGGAGTTGCTGTTAATCCTATCTTTACAGCATCAAAATATTCCAATACCTTTTTATATTTACTTACATAATCATATTGGTCTTTAAATGTTATATCTTCTTCTTCAATATCTTTATCTAAAATATACCCTCTGTGTGCTTCATCTACAATTATACAATCATATTGCCTTACACTCGGTTTATCTTCCGCATCAGGATTGAATAAGATTCGTCTTACTAGCCCTTGTATTGTTGCAATATGTACTTTTGTAGTATCTTCTGGTATTTTATCTTTTAATTCCTTAACATCATAAATTTCTGAAAAAGACTGCAAATCTTCCATTTTTGCCTCTTTAAACGAATCCGCAGCCTGATGTCCAAGACTTGCCCTATCTACAACAAACAAAATCCTATTAAATCTTTTTGATTTTAAAAATCTGTATATTAAACCAATTGCTGTTCTTGTTTTTCCTGTTCCTGTTGCCATTGCAACCAAGACTTTATCTTTACCGTTTACAATTGCCGTTTCAATATCTTTTATAGTTTTTATTTGATAATCTCTAAGTCCTAAACCGTTTGATGATGTCAAATAATTATATGGCTCTGATTTTAATCTTTCATTATCCTTATCTACATCACTTTTTAACATCTCTTCAATATCTCTTGGAGAATACCAATTTTGAAGTGCCTTTGAATGATTTGTAGCTTTTCTTCCATCTAAAAAATGAATTCCTGATTTTTCTTTTAATTGCTCTATATAAGGTCTGCCATTTGTCGCAAACATAAAAGGTACTTTATACTTCCCGAACGGTGCATTATTTACAAACTTAACACCTTCAACTAATTGGGCTTTTTCTGAATATGTTTTAGCTTCATCAAGAACAGTTACAACATCTCTTGACATTTTCTTTGCTTCAACAACTCCAATAAACTCAAGCCCGATAAATAAAGCATAGTCAACATATTTCTCTGTCGTTGGCCATTCTGCAATAGCAATATTTCTTCCCTTCTCTGGTCTTATTCCTATTGAATATCTTAAATTTTCAGTATCAGCTTCCCAGCCTGCAAGTCTTAACTGTTCATCAATAAGTTTTCTTGTTTCCGCTTCATCAAACAAAATTTTTCTTGCTGCATTTGTTGCTCTTGCTCTTTTTATCTCTTTCGTCTCTTCTCGTGATGTTGGCTTGTTTAACTCTTCAAATTTTTTCTGTAATATCTCATTTTCTTCCTGCAATTTTTTCAATTCATTAGTAAAGTCTTTATTTTTAGGTTCAACATAACTAACCTTTGAAGAATCAAAAGTAGTGTCACTTCCATATACTTCCTTAAACCATGCTGAAAGATTAAATGCCATTTTCAAAAATGTTTTAGCATCATTTAAAGAAGAATAACCTTCATGTATCGCTTTATTACCTGTTATTCTGATACTATGAAATATTTGAGATATTTCTTTCTCTATTAAATCTTCTCTTTCCATTAACTTAAGCCTATCCTGCTGAGTTCCAGATATTGGTTCTGCAAGTTTTTCTTCTTTTAATATCAATTTAGAAATTAATTCGGCAAGCTGTCTGATTTTAAATAGAGTTGTATTTGGATCAGAATAAAGACTTTTTTCAGCCAATTCACCAACACTTGCTAATGTTTCCCAATCATTTTTCAGTATTTCAAAATTACTTGCCATATTTCTTCCCCATTTCTTTTTCCGATATCCACGTTTAGGCAGTCAAAGATATTTTATATGCAACTATTATTTTTTATTATACGTATTATACCATAATTTTATTGATTTGTGAGTATTCTTGTGAACTTTTTCTATCATCTAGCGTATGTACATTACGTTTTATATTTTATCAAAAAAACTAACGAAGCGTATCAGATAAAATACAAAGTATGGTTAGTTCGAAACATCCAAACAGGTTGTGATGTATGCACGGGATGTTGTACGAAGAGCATTGAAATATTATTTATCAATTAACTCAATATCATTTCCAAAAACCCATGCTAATACATTATTAACTATTTTTCCACGAATTTTTATTAAACGATCAGGATCAGGAAAATCAATCGAGTAATATTTAATTAGATACCAATAATCTTGCTTATTACCTATATTATATTTTTTTTCTGATCTTGCTATTAATTCAGCATTATACATTAAATCATCTGTTTTTAATACATTTTTTGTATATTCTTTTATAATATCATCTTTTATATCATGTGTTCTATCCCAAACCCAAAATATTTTACATTCATAATAATCAGAATCTTTTATCGGTTTTTCTCTTAAATAAGTTCCTTTATCAGAAATAATTTTTTTGTTTTTCTGAATTATTATATTTATATCATCATACTTTCTTAAAGAACCAACTTTAACTTGTGAGTTTTTATTCGGGAAAGTTCCTATAAATTCAGTATAAAACAAATCTTTATCTGTTGTATAATATTTTAATTTGTATGACTTAATTTTATCTTTATCAATTTCAGAAAAATCAATGTTAAATAATAATTCATTTGAGTTTGGAAAAATACTTACTTTTCCATATTCTTTTGTCCAATGTGCTGTTGGAGATCTACCATCAATAATATAGGAAAGTTGATTTTGATCATAAGTAAAAATTATTCCAACCCAATTATTATTTAGTATTTTTTGCAATAACCAGTCATTTTGATTATTTTGAGAAAATATATTTTGAATAGTATATATAAAAAAAAATATTAAAATCTTTTTATTCATACTCAATTTCCTAAATAATATCTATTTCAATGCTTTTCGTACAACGAGTATATGATAATAAAACATATAAAAAGAATCCAAGTATGGTCGTTTGCAAAACTGGGGCATCTTCCATGAGTTGACCCCTGAACTAACGATTGATGAGCATCCATTGAATTCTTACTTTTGGTAAGAGTAATACTCTACACAGACGTTTAATACATGTATTATACATGATAACTCTTTTTTTGGGAACTAAATTTTTATTTCATTTGAAAAATATATGATTTTTCTTGGTATTGAGTAAGTTATTTCGTGGCAATGTTTTAGAATATTTCTATTCCTTCGACAAAATTTGTTACATAGTACAATTACTTGAGACCTCATCAATCTTTGAATTATGATGCTCCTATTAAACTTGATTTATTTGATAACATTGATACAATCAAGATAAATGGATCAATCTTCTTGCTTCTACTGGATAATATTTATTTCAAAGAACAATTTTGCACTTTCATAAACTTTTCATAAAACTTTTGACAGTACCTTAATTTTATATAATATTAAGTTAACATTATTATAAAAAAAATCTTTCAATATAAGGCGTGTTTTTGTTGAATTCGGTCTTTTGGATTTTTAAATTGTTTTGGAGTTGTTTTAAATTCTTTTTTGAATAGTTGAATAAAATGAAAGAAGTTCAGGGGTAATAAAAATTACAAAACTATATTTAACACAGCAAATAAAATAAATAATAAAAAAAACATAAACTTTATTAATGGTATATTTTTGCCAAAAAAATCACCAATTTCTTTTGATGATATTCCACAATAAACAAGGATAAAAACAACAGTCAAAGGTAAAATAAATGCAATGTTATAAATTATTAGAAAAAATATTCCATTCAAAAATTGATCAGAACTTCTAATTATATATCCTATGATTGGAAGATATACTTGACCAGTACAAACTAATTCAAATAATGATATTATAAAGCCAAGCAAAAATGAACCAAATAAGATTTTATAATCTTTCATTTGCTCTCTTATGTTTTGTCTTATTGATTTTTGTAAAAAATCTGGAAGTTTAAGAAACATTTGATTGCTTTTTCCTTGCAAAGATTTGATAAAATCAAATAGGGTTATTATAGACAATCCAAACAAAAAGAATGTGAGAATATACTTAAATATTGTTGATATAATATTAAATGTCTGTAACCTTCTAATAAACTCAAAAATTCCTATTCCAACTAAAAAATAAGTAATAAATACAGCAATTATATAAAATAAACCAGAAATCAATATTTTTTTAGCATTTTTGAGTTGTAAAGAAAGATATGAAAGTAATAGTATTATTACTGTAAATGCACAGGGATTAATCCCATCAAGCAAACCTGATAATATTACAGTTATGGTATTTAAAGTTCTAAATTTAGCCTTTGTTTCTTTTTTGGGTTTATTACCATTTATTAAATCTTTTACTGCATTTTTTCCAAAATAATATTTTCCATCCTTAATTATAATCGGTAATTCTGGGAAAAAACCTATCTTTTTTGATATTTCATATATATTTTTTTTATTATCATTTTCTTCTATATAAAATATTTTTACATTGCTATTGGTATTATTTGCCAATTCTTCAAGTTTTTTTATTATTTTTATACAACTTCTGCAATTTTTATATGAAAATACTATTATAGACTTCTCTTTTTCGATATTATCTATATCAAAATTATTATTTTGTATATTTTTATATTGTACTTCAGTTTGATTTTGATTTTTAACACCAACATTACCACTTATTTTAACAAAAAATAAAAGATTTTTATCAGATTTAACATTTATTATAATTTCTTTTTCTATATATCCGTCATAATCTTCTGTTTCTAATTGATAAAAAATAGTTTTATCTTCTTTAGGTTTTAATAATAAATAATTTTCATCTATTTCAAGACATTCACAAGAAGATTGGATTGTTATATCAATTTGTTGGTTTATCAAATTTGATAAAACAAATTTACCTCTAACTATCTCACCTTTTTTAACAGTACCAAAATCATAATTAGATGGGTCTATCTTTATTATTTCTTGAGAATATATAAAGAAAATATTGAAAATTAGTATAAATCCACAAAATATTCTTTTTTTCATAATTAGATTGTAATATTTAAGAAACTATCAAGAAAAAATTTCAATTTCATTTTTAAATTAGCTGATTTTTTGAATCTTATCACTTCTCTTATATTGTTATTTTCATCAATTAATAAAATAGTTGGTACTGTTGGAATATTGTAATTTACGGATATATTATTTTTATCCATAAGTAGATTATAATTAATATTATTTTCTTTTTTTAGTATTGATATATCAGCTATTGTTTTATAGTCTTCATTATTAAAAACTGTTGTTACTCCAATAATTTCGGTATTTATTTTTTTTGATTTTATTATATTATTTATTTTTACTAATTCTTTCATTTCTTTTTTACAATAAACACAATCTGTATTAAAAAACACAAGTATAATTTTTTTATTATAAAAAGGAGATGTTTTATTTTGAGTATTTAGGACAACTTTATTATTATTGACATCTTCTAAAATTTCCTCATCTATTTTATCTTTACTTTTTAGTTTTCTTGCATATTCAAATACTTTTAATCTTAATTGGTAAATAATCTTGTCATTTTCTTTAAAAAAAGAATCTTTTTTATCTTTAATATCTAAGTACAAGAAAAATAAATCAATATATTTAGCAAATGAAGGGTCTTCATTATTATAATATTCAAAGGCTCTTAACTCAAAATATTCTCTTTTTAAAGAAAGATTTTTATATACATCTAACAAAACATAATTATATTTTTCAATTGAGAATCTTTTATCTGCTTCTTTTAGATTAAAATAAATATAATCCCAGTCATTTTTAGTTTTATTTATTATTTTATTATAAGTTTTTAATCCATTATAAAGAAATGTAATATAATCAATATCTTTTATTATTTTGTAATCGTTATATTTTTGTTTATTATCATTCAAATCTTTAATTTCGCTTTCGATATATTCATTAAATACAAATTTGTTAATAAAATCAAAAATATTATCTCTTATTTGTTTTTCTGTGTAAAAATTTTTAAATAAATCTTCTAACTCTATGATTCTTTTATTATCATTTGTTAAATAATTTTCATTATAAGAGTTTAATATGTTGTTATATAAATTTATAAGTTCTTTACTATCTTTTTGATAATTTTTAGTTAGATTTAAAAAATTAGTTTTATCAAAAGATTTTTCTGTTAAGAGTTTATTTATTATTGTTTTAACTTCTGTATTTATTGTATTTGATTGAGAATAAGCAAAAAACATAAAAAAAGAAAATATAATAATTAAAATAATTTTTCTCATTGTTAAATCCTCATATAAAAAAATCGTGTTAGTTTTTATTTGAATAAAAGCTAACACGAAGAATAATATCAAGAAGTCTATAGCTTCTATTTACTAAATTTTAATTATGGTGTTGGATCACAAGCATCTCCTATGCCATCGTGATCACTATCTGCCTGATTTGCATTAGAAGTATTTGGACAATTATCACAAACATCGCCTTTGCCATCTCCATCTGCATCTGCCTGATTTGCATTAGAAGTATTTACACAGTTATCACAAATATCGCCTCTGCTATCGCCATCTGCATCTGCCTGATTTGCATTAGAAGTATTTGGACAGTTATCACAAACATTTCCTTTGCCATCTCCATCTGTATCAGCTTGGTCATTATTAGAAACTGTTGGACAGTTATCACAAACATCGCCTCTGTTATCGCCATCGGCATTAGCCTGATTTGCATTAGAAGTATTTACACAGTTATCACAAACATCACCTACTCTATCACCATCAACATCTGCTTGATTTGCATTAGAAGTATTTGGACAGTTATCACAAATATCGCCGTTACCATCTCCATCTGCATCTGCCTGATTTGCATTAGAAGTATTTACACAGTTATCACAAATATCGCCTCTGCTATCGCCATCGACATCTGCCTGATTTGCATTAGAAGTATTTGGACAGTTATCACAAATATCGCCTTTACCATCACCATCTACATCTGCCTGATTTGCATTAGAAGTATTTGAACAGTTATCATAATTATTTAATACACCATCCCCGTCTCTATCAGTTTCAGGATTTAGAGATGAATAAATCCATTGAGTACTTTGTCCAGCTGGATATTGATAACAGTTAGCACCAATAAAACCTTTCCCTAAAGCACTATAAAAACTAATATAATTATTAACTTTTGCTATGAAAACAAAATCTGAGTTGCCATCACCATTAAAATCATCACATAAGATATTTTCTGTGTTGATATTATTCCAATTAGCTTGCCATGTAGGATATTGTCCCATACCATCACCCAAGAAATTTCCATCCCCATAAGACCATATTGGATGTATTCTTATTGCTCCATCTTGATTATGACCAATAATATATGCATCTGTTTTTTTATCGTAAGAACTATTTATATGATTTACAAACCATTTATCTTGAAACCAATTTGCTTTCCAGCCAGTTAATTTATATTGTGTTATAGAACTTATAACATCTGTTGTTTGTATAAGTATATTTGAGTTATTATCATTATGTATAATCATCACATCAGAAATATTATTAGCATTCATATCACCTACAAAAAACTGAGTATTTATACCATCCCAAGTTGGTGACCAAGCACTAGATAATTGATTAATGGAAAAACCCCCAGAACCATTAGTTACAATTGAATAAAATTTTGCTATATTATTAACATTATTTACTATATATAAATCAGTTAAACCATCATTATTATAGTCACCTGTTCGCCAAACTGTTTTGATACCATCCCAGTTTAATGCTAATGATGTATTATATCCAGTATTTGAATTAAAAGTTCCATTACCATTTGATATAAATGAATAAACATAAGGAATTCCACCAGCATTTTCATTATGTATCATATATAAATCTGTTTTGTTATCATTATTGATAAATCCAGTCCTAAAAATTGTATTTTTACCATCCCAGTTAACAGACTTGTTAAAAACATAGTTTCCCAAAGTATAAGTACCATCGCCATTTGATAAGAATGACCAAATAGTTATAGTATTTCCAGAAGAATATTGACAAATATATAAAATATCTGTTTTACTATCTCCATTAAAATCACCAGTAAACCACATATTCGTATTAAAAAATATATTAAATGTTTGCTGATATAATTTAAAAGTACCATCACCATCTGAAATAGCAGTTTTTATATATCCTTTCGTTTCTCTAGTACCATTACAAGCTATTATTACATCTTTTTTACCATCATTATTTACATCTCCAGCTTTAAAAGCCCATACATCAGCAGAAGGATTATAAAATATATTTTCGACTACTAAATTATTTTGAATAAAAGTTTTTAATTCTGAATTTGAATTAAAAGTTTTAGTAGTAGTAGAAAAACCATCTTTTGAAAATTTTATGTTATAATAACTATTTATATCATTTATCTGTATAGTATTAGTACCTGCTACTAAATTGTTATCATATATAACACCTTTATTAGTTTCTATTGTCATTTTTCCATTTGTTGCAATATCACCAGATGGAGTTTCTAATAAAAGTTTTACAGGTAAATCGAATGTCTTAGAAAGAGTAATTCCTTGATAACCAAATTGACTAATCGGATAATTTTCTATTGGTACAGTATCAGGTATAACCATAATTTTTGATTCGCTACTTATTGTAAAGCTTATATTTAATGGATTTGCAACAAGATAGGCTTTTTGACTGCCAGTTTTTGGTGTTACATAGACTATATCTCTTGATGTATCAATTACAAAAAATGTTGTTAGTTTATAATTACCTGGGTCTAATGCTATTTTTTCGCTAAAAAGTTCGTCTCCTGCCCTATAAACATTAAGTTTTTGTAAATAACATATAGATTTTGTATCAGACTCAATAGATACTAAAAATCCATCAATACTCGAACTCGATACACTCTTATTTAAACCAATTACATTTTTATTTGGTGTTAAAGTGTTATTTTCACCAAAAGAAAACTGAACAAACCCCTGTTTAACAGTTTCTTTAGGTACTTCTTTTATAACTTCTTTAATAAGAATTGCAGGATTAGAACATCCAAATAAAAAAGTAATAAATAGAACCAATGGGAATAAAAATTTTTGTTTCATTGTTGCCTCCTAAATATAATGCTTTAAATATATTATCAAGCTTTTTTTACAAAAAGTCAATAAATTAATTTTTTC
>Ga0209518_1000660_pt1 | contig 42875 bp, 39 predicted proteins | sample RifGroB1_FD_183993 | JGI IMG/M metagenome (GOLD analysis project Ga0209518, IMG submission 183993) | Groundwater microbial communities from Rifle, Colorado, USA - Groundwater B1 (SPAdes) (version 2) | ecosystem: Environmental > Aquatic > Deep subsurface > Groundwater | place: Rifle, Colorado...
CACCATCAAACTGGATTTTAGAAGAAATTGGAAAACCAGCCTCAATAACATCGACTCCCAAATCTCTCAAAGCCCTTGCTATTTGTAATTTTTGTTCGGCTGTCATAGCAGCACCTGGAGATTGCTCTCCATCTCTTAAAGTCGTATCAAATATTCTAATTTTATTTGTATCCATAGTAATATCCTTTCAATTAATTTTTGTATTTATTTTTTTAGCAGTAATAGAGGCAGAATATTTCTATATAGCTTAATATTTTTTCTTCCTTTAAAAAGGTTAAAATTAAATTTTGTCTTTTTTGAAATCATAAGATTCTCCTAATTATTTATTAACTCTATTGGAAACAAGGGGTAGCTACCCCTTGTTTCCAATAGGCTAATTCCATGTTTAAAAGATTATACAAATTATGCTCTTTTTATACCATCCAGCGTAATATGTGTAATCTCTCTCAATAATCCGTTTTAATCCGTGTTATATCGACTACATATTTTACAATACTGGCAGTCAAGCCCCAGATAATTTTATCTTCAAATTTATATAAATACAAATTATGTTTTGCTTTACCCCATGGTTTCCAATAGATTTCTGGTAAACCTAATTCTTTTGCTGGAAACAAAACCACATCATTTCCAGACTCATCCTTATAATGAGGTTGTACCTCAAGTTTTACCTCATATTTTTGTGGAATATTATTTACAAAAAAACTTAATGGCACTGTAAAAACCGAATCCACTTCATTTTTGTTGATATTTAGTTCATTAATATCATTTATTTTCAATACTCCAACAATTCCATCTACAGTAAGACCCATTGGCATAATAAAAGTATCTATTTTACCAATAATTTCAATCTTATCAGTTTCAATTCCAAGTTCTTCACTCGTTTCTCTTAGAGCAGTGTCAATTAGATTTTTGTCTTTTTTTTTATCAAAAATTCCACCAGGAAAACAAATCTCTCCACCCTGCCTTATGTGATTTGCCCTTTTCTGAAAAAGCAAATTATATTGTCCATCAATTTCTATAAAAGGCACAAGTATAGAAGAATTAATATATTCGTTTTTGCCAGATATATTTGGATATTCTGGCAAAAACTCTCTTAGTTTGTTTAAAATGTTATTATCCATATAAAACCTATGCTTTTGTCTCAAATCTTGGCAATGCGAGTGGACCTGTTCTCATTAAGTCCTGAACTCCATAAGGCTTTATGTTTTCTATAAAAGCATTGATTTTGCCACTGTGTCCTGTTAATTCTACAACAAAACTTTTTGGCGAAACATGTACTATTCTACCCTTAAAAATATCGACAATTCTAAATAAAGAATCTTCTGTATCTTTTGAACGAAAGACTCTAATTAAAACAAGTTCTCTTTCAACTTTTTCTTTTTCATCTATTAAAAAAACTTTTATTACATCAATTAGTTTATTCATCTGTTTAACAACTTGTCCAATAATTTTTTCATCACAGTCAAAAGTGATAATCATCCTTGACGTATCTTGTTTCTCTGAAGGTCCAACTGTTAAAGTTTGAATATTATACCCACGTCCTGTAATAACTTGTGAGACTTTTGATAAAACCCCGTGTTTATTTTCAACAATTAAAGACAATATATATCTCATTTTTTCCTCCTAAGTATCTGTTTTTACAATTCTAACCTACAGTTCCACCCCTCATAATATCGTCAAGGCTTGCACCAGCAGGAACCATTGGCCATACATTTTCTTCTCGTTCTGTTAAAACATCTATTATAATTGGAACTTTTGTTTCGCTTAAAGCTATTTTTATTGCTTTATCGAGTTCTTCTGCTGTCTTTACTCTAATACCTTTTGCTTGATACGCCTCAGCAAGTTTTACAAAGTCTGGTATAAAGTTCATACAGTTTTCTACATTGCCATCACAATCTATATTTCTTTTATCACATTTCATAAGACAGGTAGAAGAATATCTTTTTCCAAAGAACAACTCTTGCCATTGTCTTACCATTCCAAGATAGCCATTGTTCATAATAACAACTATTACAGGAAGTTCTTCGATTACAGCAGTTGCAATTTCTTGTATATTCATCTGTATAGAGCCATCGCCTGTAACACATAAAACTTTTTTGTCTGGATTTGCCATTTGTGCCCCAATAGCAGCAGGAAGCCCAAAACCCATTGTCCCAAGCCCTCCAGATGTCAAAAGAGTACGTGGATAGTTAAATTTATAATAAAGAGCAGTCCACATTTGATGTTGCCCAACATCTGTTGCAACAATAGCATCTTTTGGCATATTTTTATTTAACAGATCCATAACCTCAATAGCTGTCAATCTTTTTTGGTTGCGTGGAATCTCATGAATCTGACCTTTTAATTCTTGAATATGTTCAAGCCATTCTTTATTTTCTTTATATTCTTTATTTTCCAACAAAGGTATAAGTTGTTTTAATACAGTTTTTAAATCTCCAACAACAGGAACATCAACTTTAACATTCTTACTTATACTTGCAGAATCAATGTCAATGTGAATTATCTTTGCATGTGGAGCAAAAGTTGCAAGTTTTCCAGTTGCTCTATCATCAAATCGAGAACCTAATGCAATTAATAAATCACTTTCCTGAATTGCTTTGTTTGCTACAATTGTTCCGTGCATTCCGTGCATTCCCAAAAAATATTGGGCATCGTATTCTACACATCCAAGACCATTTAGAGTTGAAGTTACTGGAATATTACACTTTTTTACCAATTCTTTTATCTCATCCGAAGCCCCGCTGATAATCGCTCCACCACCAACTATTATAACTGGTTTTTTACTGTGTTCTATTAAAGTAACAGCTTTTTTTAATTGATTAAGATGTCCTTCAAGATGAGGTTTATAACCTCGCAAATTGACTTCAAAGTCATAGTTAAATTCATGCTTTCCTATAGTTACGTCTTTTGGAATATCAATTAAAACAGGTCCAGGTCTACCAGTACGTGCTATATAAAAAGAATTTTTTACAATTAAAGCTAATTCTTCTATCTTATGAACTAAATAATTGTGTTTTGTTACAGAGTTTGTTATCCCTGTAATATCAGCTTCTTGAAAAGCATCTATACCTATCATCGTAGTTGGCACCTGTCCACATATACAAACAACAGGGACAGAATCAAAATTAGCAGTCCCAAGACCTGTAACTGTATTTGTAGCTCCTGGTCCTGATGTTACAAGACATACTCCAACTTTACCAGTAGAACGAGCATACCCATCAGCTGCATGCACTGCTGCTTGTTCGTGTCTTGTTAATACAACTTTAATTTCTTTAGTAACATACAATGCATCAAAGATAGGAATAGCCTGTCCACCAGGATACCCAAAAATTGTATCAACCCCTTCTTTTTTTAACGCTTCGATTAAAATTTCTGCACCACTAATTTTTGCCATATTGTCCTCCAAAAACAAAAAAGCCATCCTTCGAGCAGGATGGCTATAATTTATATATTTAAATTAATAAACTCTTATCCCGCCTTATGATGATCAGAAAGAACGACAACGACGAGAAGGTCAACTAACAATGTATTTAAAAAATTAATAATAAACATAAGATATTCCTTTCTATTATAATAGTATTAAAAAATATTAATGTCAATAAAATATTTTTATTTTTTATTTTTTTTTGATAAATTAATTATTTATCAAAAATATTTATATACCACCTAATTTTTTCTTTAATTCTTCTATTAATTTTCTATTTTCTTCTAATTCTTTATCTTTTTCCTCTAATTCTTTTTTGTTTTCTTCGATAACTTTATTTTTTTCTTCGATAATTTTATCTCTATTTGCTATATCTCTTTCCAGATTTTCGAGTTCTTCGATGATTTCATCTTCTATATCCATATTTTTCCTAAGTTCTGGTTCTAAAGCTGCTTTTTGCAACCTTCTTAATAAAAATCTAAATTTTTCTGGATAGTCTTCTTCTTTAATATTTAATAAATGCACATCATTTGTTTTTGTAGTTTGGTCAAATATTGATAATAATTGTTCAATTTCTGTTTTATGCTCTTTTTTTAGATATTTTATCTGTATTACAAAACTATCATGAGTTAAACTTTCTATAAAATCTTCTCGCTCTTCTATTTTGTCACCAGTTGTAACGTCTATATAATCCCTCTCAACTTTAATAACTGGAGATTGTATGTGTTCTAAAGAATATCCAAGAAAATATATGCTTAAAATAGGAATTTTATTATTTTCGCCTTTTATATACTGTTCTCCAAGATATTTTCTAAAACGCATTATATCTGTGGCAAATTTAGCCTTCTGTATCTCAATTATAACTATTTTTGTGCCATTTTTAGTTTTGATTACTGCTTTAAAATCAAGTCTATATACTGTTAAAGTTTTTTTTTCAATATCCAAAATACTCTCTTGAGGCATAAAATCAAGTTTTACAATTTCTTCACTTATAATTGTAGAAATTAATAGTTTGGCAGCATCATTATCTTCTAATAAATATTTAAAAACTGTGTCATATATTGGATTTGCTATTTGCATTGTTTTGATTCTCCATATTTTTTATTCCATAATAATATTACTTAAAATATTTTAAATGGTCAATATTTTTATACATAGTTATTGTATATAATTACATGATTTAATCTGAGGCAATCTGATTAATTTTTCTTAATACATCTGAGATAATTTAAAAAAAACAGTTTTTTTATAATTTCTATTGATTATTTTATATTTTTAACTAAAATATATGGAGGAGGAGTTTTATGAGAAAATATAAGTTTATTTTAATAATGTTTTTTATTATTTCTGCTTATTTTCTATATTCACAAAATATAGATAATAGTATGTTAAACGAATATCTTGAAAATCCAATAAAAGAAGTAAAAAAATGGGAATCATTGGCAATATTCCAATTAATAACAATTATAGTAATAGGAGTTGGTGGAATACTTGTCGCTGCCTTACAAATATATCAAAATAAAAATAATATAATAAGAATTTCTTTAGTCTGCATTGGTATAATCATCTCAGCATTTACTTTTTTAAAGACTATTCCAGAATTTGCAGTTGATTACGGGCATCTTGCGTCAAGAGGAAAGATAGAAATAACAAAAATAAATTCTTTAAAAATCAAAATGCAAATTGTAAAAGACGAGAATTTACAGATGGAAATTTTTAATCATATACAGGAATCTGTTGATAAAATCTATTCTTTAAATGACTTTTATGATAAGAGTGTTGGTGAGACAAAAAATTCTTTACTACGAAAAACAAGTTTTTCTTTATATGCAAAAGATGAGATCGTAAGCAAACCTCTATGGATAACTAATATTCCAAAAGATAATGATAGTTTATACTTTTTAGGTGATGAAATTGACAGTTCTTTAGATACTGTAAAAGAAAAGGCACTTAAAGAGGCTATATTAAATGCCAAAAGTTATATAAAAGAGGTAATTGGCACATACAATAACGATCTAAGTAGTGACATATCAAACTTTTTGTTAAAAAAATATGAAATAATAGAAACTTACTTTGATTTGCCTATTAAAGAAGAAGGTAAAGATACTCTTTATTCCTATTATATTTTAATAAGAATAAAAAGAGATGTATTAGTCAATGACATAAAGGCTTATTCTTTTATAAAGAAAAAACAAATACAAAATTTTACTGATATACAAAAAATTATTATTGAAGGGGATAAAAAATAATCATAAAAATATAATCTATTTCATTATAAAAATTAATTTAAAAAAATCTCTGGAAACAATGAGTGCCTATCCATTGTTTCCAGAGATAAATTTATTGAAATAAAGAAAAACAAGAGGCATGTTGACTACTATTTCTTTCTTTTGTAGAATATCCATATTCCAAAAACTGATATTATATATATAATATAGCAGATAACTTCAAATAATGAAGGATTTCCATTATATCCAAACAATCCAACTAAAATACTACCAATATAGCCTTTTTCGTGGAGTAATGGTAAAGTTCCATCTGGATTAACTACCGGATTTATATTCCAGACATGTTCTACTATTGGATTTAATATTTTTGCTTCTTCAAGTTCATGAACTCCATGAGCGACAAGTCCTGCTGCAAACAATATTAAAAGAATGTTTGTTACCGTAAAAAAATGTTTTAAAGAAAGTTTAACAAAACCCTTAAATAGCAAAAACCCAAAAACGATTGCCAAAACAAGCCCTATTGTCGCTCCTATCAAATTGTTATCTTTTGAACTAATGTTTGAAGCTTGTAAAAAAATAACCGTTTCAATACCTTCTCTTAAAATAGATGTAAAAACTATTAAAAATAAACCAATTTTACCATAAGATTTTATTGAAGAATCAAGTTTATTTTCAACATCTGCTTTTACATTTGAATTTTTTATCATCCATAAAATGAGTGTTGTTAAAAGTGTTGCTCCTAATAACATTACAACACCCTCATAAATTTCTTCTGCCTTTCCTTCAAATCCGCCTGCAAAAATATTAAAAAGTACTGCACCAATTATACTTGCAACTAACCCACAACCTAAAGCAATATACACAATATAGCTCAATTTTTTTTGGTTGGTTTTGTTGAGATAGCCTAAGATTATACCAATGACTAATGCAGCTTCTAAAGCCTCTCTAAACATAATGATTAAACTTGATAACATAAAAACCTCCTTAAAGTTCTTGTATATAAAATTAATAATTCCCAAATGTTAGAGGTGGATTTCTAAATAATTTAATTGTAGAAATATAGCTTTGTCCCTGAGGGACAAACCCAAAATCACCTCAAAATTCGTTTTTTCATCTATTATGATATTGATAATCATTATCAATATGCTTTTAAAAAAAATTATTGACACTCTTTACAAAAGCCATAAAGTTCTAATTTATGACTTTTTAGGATAAAATTATGCTCTAAACTTATTTTTTGTTGTAAATTTTCTATCTCATCACTTTCTATTTCTATAATTTTACCACATTTCAAACAAATAAGATGGTCGTGATGGCTAATCCCAAAATTAGATTCATACCTTGATATTCCATCTTCAAATTTTAGTTCTTTAGAAATACCAATTTCACTAAAAAGTTTTAGAGTCCTATAAACTGTTGCAATTCCTATATTAAAACCTTTTTCTTTTAATATGTTATATAATTCTTCAACCGTTAAATGCCTCGCCTCTTTAAGAAAATTTTTTAATATATCATTTCTTTGGCTACTGTGCTTGAGATTGTGTGTTGTAATGTATTCTTCGAGTAAGTCAAATTCTTTTTCAAACATATTATCATTCTTTAAATAATTTATATTATCATTAGTAAATTGATAATAATTATCAATATTATTAATAATATTTTTATTTGATTAAGTCAAGAGTTTTTTGGAAGATTTTTATTTATTAATTATCTATCACCCGGATAATGAATGCTATCAGGGTCATTGCCATCAACTCCAACTTTATAGCCTGGTTTAATAACTATTATAGTAAAATCTTCAGTAATACCATAATCAGGGTCAGTTACTGTTATATTTTCTATATCTACATTATACTTATAGCCAGTCTTAAATATACAATAATTATTTTTAGAATAATGAATAGTTTCATTTGACTCATCGTAATAATCGGCAACAAATGTATAAATTAGATATGAAGAAGAAACATTTAAATTTCCAGACATGTTATTAAAATACCAATAATCAAGAGTTTTTCCATTCTCTAGTTTACCAATATCTGTTGAGTTAAATTTAAATGAAAGGTTTGATTGTGATCTATTTGTAAAAACGATTAACCCTGTATTATCATTAACAGTACAACTAAAAATAAAAAAACAAATTGATAAAATTATTAAAACTTTTTTTACCATAGAGATTCCTTTAAATTTACTATTTTGCTGGAAAATCAACATCTGAACCATCTGAGTTTATTCCTTCGCTAACATAGACTCTATATTTTCCATTTAATTTACGCATTTCAATTTGATATTTATAGTTTGTTTTAAAACTACAAATAGCATTATCTTTATAAATAAGCATCTTACTTTTCTCTATATAATAAGAAACTAAAATTTCATCAGCACCTTCGCAACTTATCTTACCTTCAAATGTATTAAAATACCAATAATCATACTTTGCTCCCTTATCAAGTGAGGATAAAATAAGAGTATTGTCTAATTTTAAATTTTTTATTGTCCTATCCGATAAATTGGTTATCTCTAACAAACCTGTCGTAGAGTTTACAGAACATCCTATCTGTAAAAAAAATATAAAAATAATAATAAATAATCTGTGTTTCATATAAAATTTTCCTTACTATTGTGCTGTATAATTAATATAAAAATAGTAACTATAATTACTATTAAAAATAAAACTTAATTTTGCGGTTTTACTTCCTGTGGTTTTTGGCAATATCTTTATCGAAAAAGATGTAGTTCCATTTGCTTGGATTTCTAAAGATGGAGGCGAAGAAACAAATATTATATCTTCACTTGTTGTATCTATTGTAACCAATGGATTACCAGAAAGAGTTATTGTATCATTTGTATTATTTTTTATAACAAATGATATATTATGAGTTAAAGAATTAAGTTTGTAATAACCTATATAAATTGAATTATTAGTAATTATCCAACCTTCAATTGTAATTGGTTTAAAATCTTGAGATTTAGTAACTCCGTAACCTTCTAAAAATAAATTCAAGGTGCTATTAAGTGGATCATTTGATTTAAATATAATTATATTGTTAGAGTCATACAAAGCAGTTGGTGCAAAACAAACTGTAAAACTCACAGATTCATTTATTTTTAAAATTTTTTTTGATGGTTTTACAAGTGTAAAATCATTAATATATGATAAATAAGGAGTTCCTTCTTTTAATTCTAAATCAAAACCTCCTGCATTTTTAATATAAAATGTAACCTCTTTGTAAGAACCAATATTAACATTTCCAAAATTATAGTAACTATTTTTAATTATTTCATTGCCCTTTAATATCATTATTGTAGATTGATCTGTTTTAGATAGATTATTCTGACAACTGATTGATAAAAAAAATAAAACTACGCTTAATAAAATATAAATAATTTTCATAATTACCTTTCTTCTCCTGTTGGGGTAAATTTTTTGATGAAAGAGTCATTTCCGCTTTGTCCAACAACATAAATATTATTTTCACTGTCGATTGTAATTGAAGTTGCATAATCAGAGTTGCCATTCCAATCAAATATTTTATTCCAATTAGTTGTATCTTCAATACCGTTTTTATCGAATTTTTTTATCCACCAATCCTGAAAACTTGAATTGTTAGATTTACCACCAACTATATAAATATTATTATCTTTATCTATAGTCATGAATTTATTTAAATCAGAAAAATAATCGTGTCCCATTTTTTTATCCCAATTAATAACATCTTCTATTCCATCTTTGTTAAATTTCTTTATCCACCAATCCCGTCCACTTCTTGAACTGATTAAATCATATCCTTCTCCAGAAATATATACATTATTTTCTAAATCAATAGATATAGATGTTACAGTCTCAAAATATGAGCCATTACCATTAGTAATTTTTTTATTCCAGTTAGCAGTGTCTTCCACTCCATTCTTATCAAACTTCTTTATCCACCAATCGCTTTCACTTTCAGAACTAACCAAATTATCGCCACAACCAGCTACATAAACATTTTTATCTAAATCAATTGTAATACAATTTATTACAAAACTACTATTTTCATATATTTTTTTATTCCAATTAATAGTATCTTCTACTCCATTTTTATCAAATTTTTTTATCAAACCATAACTATTATTTAAGCCTCCAAACTGCCTACCTACAACAAAAACATTATTGTCAGAGTCTATAAAAACCCCACCAATATAATCATAAGTATTATTTCCATCCATTTTTTTGTTCCAATTTATTGTATCCTCCACTCCATTTTTATCAAACTTCTTTAACCACCAGTCTTCTTTACTATCTAAACTTACTAGATTTTTTCTTACTCCAAAAGCATATACATTATTTTCAAAATCTATTGCAATCAAAGTTTTACTTGCCCAATCACTTGTCCCATCAAATGTTTTATTCCAGTTAACAGTATCCTCTTTTCCTTCTTTATCAAATTTCTTAATATACCATGTTCTATAAGCTTGGCTATTTACAGTATATCCTGAAACATAAACATTGTTTTCCAAATCAGTTTTAACACAATCTAAATCCACATTTCTAATTCTATTATTAAAAGTATAGTTACCTACATCATTATAAATATAAAAATAAAAATCATTATCCAAACAATTATTTTTATTTTTAAAAGAAATTTTAGCCGTGTTTGCATAATCATCTGGTGTATAGATTATAGAAAAGGTAAGCGTTTCTCCTGGATTTATAATTTTACTACTTGGCTCTGTAATCAAATATAGATTTCTTTTATCACTAATTATTTCAACTGGTTCATTATCTGTTAATTTTAATACATCATTTCCAAAATTTCTTATTTCGATATCGCATGTTAAATTAATTCTATTTTTTAGAGATACTGTCCCAATATTGTATCTATTACCATTGTAAACAGTTGAATAATTATCTAATATCCTCACTCCCATATAAGGAAATAACCCTGTTCCATTTATATTAATATAAGACATTATCTTATTTAATCTTTTTTCAAAAAGATTAAATACAGCTTTTCTTTCAGTTCTCCCCTTTGGGTTAAAAACAATGCTAAAACTAACAGATTTATACGGTTCTATTATTTTATCAATAGGTTCAATTATAGAATAATCAGAAGAGTTATCACCACTTACATAAAATTTATAATTATTGAGATCAATTTCTGCTTCACTCTGATTATATAAATAAAAAGTTGGTCTTGATCCCGTAGAACTTGTAATTGCTCCATAACTATAATTAGTTATATTATAACCACTTTGGTCTTTTATACTTATAGATGGAATAATTGATTTCTTATTTAAATAAATATCAAAAACAGTAGTTTTTAAATTTCTATCATAAATTTGAAATTTAGAATATATAGATTCTTCTGTTTTAGGACTATATACAATAGAAAAGTTAGTTTTTTCATTTTGTTTTAAAGTGTTTATATCTGGTTTTATAACAGTAAAATAATTATAGTAATTATTAGTAAATAAGAAATCAATATTAGACAAATCTATTATACTATCACTACTATTTTCAAAACAGAAATCTACTTTTTTAGTGTCATATACACTTATTGTTCCAAAATCATAATTATTGTTAAAAAAGGTATTATTATTTCTCAATTTTAATGCAGAATATGAACAATTTCCCTTTATTCTTATCTCTCTAATTTTCTTTTCTAATACTTTTTCATAGATAATAATATTAGTCATACTTTCAATAAACTTTTTAGGTTTAAAAACAATATCAAATGTAGCCTTTTCGTTTGGTTTTAATATATCTTTTATTGGTTTGTAAATTAAAAAATCACTTGTATTATCCTTTTTTAAATTAAAATCAAAATTATTTAAATCTATAGTAACATCACTTTTATTTTCAATAGCAAATGTAGTTTTTTGGAAATTATAGAGAGCAACTTCTCCAAGATCATAATCGTACTTATAATAATACTGATTATAAATATAATTACTATTAATTACCTTATCTCCAACTTTTATCTCTATTTCTGGATATATAGCTCCCCCAACCAAATTTATTCCATAAATATACCTCTTAAACATTTTATCATAGATAGCAAAAGAAGTTTTTCTATTGCCGTCTATTTTTGGTGTAAAACTAATGCTAAAACTATCCATTTCATTAGGTTTAAGTAAAATTTTTGTTGGTTTAATGATGGTAAAATCGCTAGTATTATCATAAAGTAACGAAAAATCTAAGTTATTTAAGTCTATTGTGACATCACATTTATTTTCTATTATAAAATCATTCTTTTTAGAACTATAAAAGGTTATATTACCAAAATTGTAAGTAGTGCCAATAAGGACATCGCCAGTATTATCTTTAATGTTTATTATGTTATTATTAGTAGTTCCAGTTGTAGGTGCTGTTATAACTCCTGTTAAACTAAAACTAAAAGCATAAAAACCAGCATTTGTTTTTATATAAATGCTTCCAGTTTTTACTTCCCATGAGCTAATTGGTGTAGTTTTTAATTTAAAATTAAATTTTTGGTTTGGCTCTATATCGGTTAATTTGTCATAAATAACAGTAACCGCATTAGTATTAGTTGATATAATACCATTTTGTGAGAATGTTATTTTTTGTCCACTGATATTTTCAATGGTAAAATCAATTTCTTTAGTTTCAGAAAAATTTATAATACCAAAATTATAAAAGCCTTTTTTGTTTGGAATAATAGTTTCACCTTGTTTTACAACGATATTTGGTTGTGATTCAGTATTATTATTGCCACTTATCGGATTGTTTGGACAACTAACAAATAACAAAAAAGAAAACAAAACCAAAAATATTAATTGAGTTTTAAATTTTTTAAAAACAGTTAAAAACATATCTTTTTCCTTCTAAAGGTATTTGAAGATTTTTAGGTTCTTCATTTTGTCCGTTATTAATTCTTGATTGATTTGGATTTGTAAAATTATTATTTTGTATATAATATAATGCCTCTTTTAAACACGCTTCATTTTCATCACCAAAAGCTTTTGTTAAATCATCTGCAACCTCAGCATCAACATTTATTCCATCATAAAAATCGCCTTCGTTATTTGAGTTTACACCTCTAAACATTATTGGAAAAAAAACTATATCCTCAAATGGAAGTCCAAGCATTCCAACTGGTTTACCATGTGTCTTTGAACCAACTAACTTAACATCGATGTGTGGTTTTAATCCATTTATTAAAGATTCACTTGCAGAAGCAGAATTCCCTGTAGTTATAAAAACAACTCTTTTAAAGTCAAAAGAAGAATTTTTAAAATAGAAAGTTGTTTTATTATTTATTCTTCTTCCATTATAATACAGAGTAGAAAATATTTTACCATCAGCATTATAGCCACCTATATAATTAGCAAAATAATTTGCAACATCTAGCAATCCACCTCCATTATATCTTAAATCAACAATTAACTCATTAACTTTATTATTGCTAAAATTGCTAAACACAGAATCTAATTCATTTTTTGATAATTTGATAAATTCGTTGAATACTATATATCCTATTTTATATATTCCTCTGTTATAAATATTGCTATACAAAACAGATTTTACCGTAATTTTTCCCATAGTTAAAGAAGTAGTTTTTGTGTTATTTGCTGAGTCTATATATTCGAGAATTATAGAATTTTTTGATAATTCGGCTGATATATTTGTTAAATCTGTTTCTACTGGATTGGGAGGGATAGTAAGACTATTAATTTTAGTTATCTTATAAGTTCTTTTTAAATCCGCTGATGAAGCAGGAGAATAATCATAAACATATCCAATTCTTAAAGAGTATTCACCAGAAGATTCTTTATAAAAAAATGGCAAAAAACCAAAACCTGTAAACTCATTTTCGTTATAATTAGTTTCAGATGGCTTTAATGTTATAATAAAACTCCATTTATCATATTTTTTATACATTGCAGCATCCAAAACTTTTTGTGGCGAATCATATTTATTATAATCAACTTCTGGTATTTTATCATACCATAAATATAAATCCTTCATTGTATAATAAATAAAACTATTTTTTGTCATTTCTTCAGTTTTATAAGTATTTTGACAGGAGAATATAAATATTAAAAATATAACTAATAAGCCTATTATAATACTCTTCAAGTTAATATCCTTTGTAAATATTTTTTTACGTTACAATATAGCAATTTTTTATTAAATTTCCAACTTTTATTTACGATTTCTTACTCTTTCTCCAATTAAAATATACCAAAAAATAGACAAAAACAAAAAAAGCTATTGTAACGCCTTCAACAAATATAAAAAGTGCCAAATCACCTGAAGGTCGTACTCCAATCTCAATAAGATAAATTTGTTTGCTTAAATTAAGATGTTGTTCATTTATAAACTCTTTTCTTATTTTGTCTGGCAACCCTTCCCATAAAATATTTCTAACTATACCAATGCCTTCAAACCAGCCTTCTTTATTTGGATTAAGTATAGAATCTGATTGGAGAATAACTGTAATTGGTTTACCATTAGACCAGCTATATCCTACTAATGGGTAATAATATTTTTCAATTTCGGATATATCTTCATCAGCTTTTGTAAAATCATTGATAGATTCATTAACCAATAATTTTCCTATTATTTGAACAAAATGATAAGGCGTATTATTATTTTCTTCAAAATGAGATACAGTCACTTTGTTAGGTGTTTTAGAATCAGATAAACCGTGAATCAAGTAAGGTAGAAGAGTTATCCCCATAATCAATAAAATGAGTAGGCTTACAAACAATAAAGCTTGATTTGTAATAAAATTTATCAATATTACGCTAATATTTCTTTTATTTCGATTTTTAGAGTTTGAAATAGCGATTAGCGTTTTTTTCATTCAAATTCTCCAAAAATCTATGTTTTACAAATTTTATTATACTGCACACAATTAGACGATATGAGTTTAGAATACTGACAACCTTTACGATTGCCAGTATAAATTAATTTTTTATTTATTAGATTGGACTCCTGTAATAAGTGCAACATTCATAATGTCTTCAACTTTTGCACCTCTTGATAAATCATTTACAGGTTTATTTAAACCTTGCATAACAGGTCCAAAAGCCATAGCACCCGCAAGTCTTTCTGTAACTTTGTAACAAATATTTCCAGCATTCAAATCAGGGAAAATGAAAACATTTGCTCTTTCTTTTGCAAAAGGAGAATCAGGTGCTTTTTTAGCAGAAACTTCTGGTACAAAAGCAGCATCAAACTGTATTTCTCCATCAATTACTATATTAAGCCCCATTTCTTTTGCTTTTACTTTTGCTTTTGCAGTGGCATTCTTCATTTTATCAACAAAAGGATGCTTTGCAGAATCTCTTGTCGAAAAAGAAAGCATTGCAACTCTTGGCTCATGCCAAAATTGTTTTGCAGTAATAGCAGTTGTAACAGCAATTTCTGCTAAAGTATCTTCATCTGGATCAATATTTACTCCACAATCTGAGTAAAATAAAACTTTATCTGGGAATACTTCAAAAAATAAACTTGAAACTCTTGCAATACCAGGAGCAGTCTTAATTATTTCAAATGAAGGGATAAATGGTTTTGTTTCTGAATTAATACCTGCAACCATTCCATCTGCTCTACCCATTTTAACACACATTGCACCGTAAAAATGAGTTTTTTTCATCTGTTCTTTTGCAAAATCGAGTGTGATATTTTTGTGTTTTCTTAATTCAAAATATTCGGCTACATACTTGTCATAATCTTTGTCATTTTCTGGAACAACAACTTCGAGAATACTTAAGTCAGCCTTGCAAATTTTTGCAGCCGCCTCTATTTCACTGATATTACCAATAACAATAGATTTAGCAACAAGATTCTCTTTCTTTAATCTATATGCAGCTTCCAAAATCTTTGGGTCTTTTCCTTCTGGAAAAACAATAATTTTTGGGTCTTTTTTTGACTCTGAGGCAAGTTTTTCTAAAAAATTCATTGACGAGTCTCCTTTCTGAGTAGAAAAATATTATCAAAACAATACCAATTTGTCAACAATGAAAGTAATTGGGTGTATTTTATTTCTTCTAAATTAGATTAAAAAAACTGACTAATTGCAATATTATACATTAATACTTATTTTTGTGTATGTATATGAATCAACATCTGTCATTTCTTCCTGAAAATTATGCTCCCCTACCCTAAGTGGATAAATTATCCATTTGCGAATAAAATTATGTTTTTCGAGATTATTTACAATATCTTGCATCGTATTTCTATCAAATCCAAAATCTGACGCTATTTTTTCAATGTATTCTTCCCCGTATTTTTTATCTTTTAGATATTCTATTATCTTCCGTTGATTATCAGGTAATTCATTTAGAAGAGTTCCAAATTTTTTTCTAACTTTATACCAAAACTTTTTTATTTGTTTTAATCTGTCTTCCTCAAGTTTTTTATGATAAGCAATAATTTCTGCAACGCGATTTTCATCAATCCTGTAAAGTACCCCATAATCCATAAGATTGTAAATATCATTATCATAATCATGAGAATAAACATAAGCCTGACCGCAAATTGGACACCTCATTACTTCAAAGCCAGTATCTGGTACAACTACCAACATTTTGTATTCTTGAGGAAATTGTTCGCCTTTCAAATAATCAACTGTGATTTCTTTACCAAGTTTATCACAAATTTTACAAAAAGTTTTATTTATAACAAAACTCTATATACTAAAAATTTATCCTTTATACTACACGATTTAATCAAGATTAATCTGTGCTATATGATCAAAAAATTCTTTAAACTCATAATTATTCAGTAAAATCTCTATAAATTCATCTTCATTATACTTAAATTCATTTATCAACCCGCCTGCAATTGTATCTTGTTGTTCAAAAAGAAAAATGTTTTCTGATTGAATATATTTCCAACGATTTATCATTGAGTCATAAGAATCTTCTTGTACGAAATATCTACCATGCTTTAGCAACTCAATAATTTTTTTAGTTTCAATTAGTGTCATAAATTTCTCTTTTACTCTTAATTGCAAAAATATAACATAGAGTAACAAAAATCATAAAAAACTATAGAAATTCTAATAAAAAAATAATATTTTTAATATAATTTAATCATAAATTATATCTTCTAAGTGTCCTTTGTGCCTCTATGAGAAATTTTAAAACTATTTCATTTATTTATCTAATCCTAATAATCAAAAAACGATCCGCCAATAAATTCTCTCAAAATCGATGTTGGAGGGACATTTTTTGGTGGAGTACTTAGAAAATATGCTAAAAATCTAAGTAAACGACTTGCTTCTGCGTATTCCTCTTCGTATGGCTTAATTTGTCTTAAAATTGACTCAGCATAAGGTCTTAAAACAGCCAACTCGTAATCTAAGGCAGAATTAAAATATCCATCAGCATCGTTTTGGAAAGGGAAAATGTATTTTTCTTCTCCTCTTCTAACTAATGGCCACATTTGGAATGTTTTTTTGGCACTATGACCTCTATATTTGTAATCTCTAACCATTCTCCTAATAATTCTATTGTCTGTTGTAGGAATCCTATTATTATCATCGATATTCATTTGAGTTAATGCAGAAATATAAATTTTAAATTTATTCTCTGGTTTAATTAGATATGTAAGTTTTTCATTTAGACAATGAATTCCTTCGATAACAATAATTTCATCCTCTTTGATTGAAGTTTCTTCATCTTTAATAGAAGATTTCCCAGTAAAAAAATTGTAAATAGGAAGATTTACTTTTTCATTATTTAAAAGTTTTTTTAGATGTTCGTTAAATAAATCGACATTCAAAGCATCTAAAGCCTCATAATCAATATTCCCCTCCTCATCTTTTGGAGTTTTATCCCTATCAACAAAATAATTATCAAGCGAAATTGTAAAAGGTTTGAGTCCCAGTGCTTGTAGCTCAATAGAAAGCCTTTTTGAAAAAGTTGTTTTTCCAGAAGACGAAGGACCTGCTATTGTGATCAGTCTACAAGTCTCTTTTTTCTTAAAAATATCATCAGCAAGCTTAATTATTTTTCTTGTTTGTAAAGCCTCATTAATTTGAATAAAATTATCAATTTGTTTGTTAATTATAAGTTCATTTAACCCACCAACATTATCAACATTCAAAATCCTACCTTGATCTTTACTCTCTCTATAAACCTTAAAAATTTTATGCTGCTCACTAAATTGAGCAACTTGCTCTGGGTTTGATCTTCTTGGAAACTGAAGGATAAAACCTGGTGCATAATAAATTAAAGAAAAATACTTAAGTCTACCAGTTTGAGAAACCATAGGACCATCAAAGAGTTCAAAAAAGTCATCACATCTATAAATAGAAAGTTTTGACATATTTAAGCCAAAAAGTAATTTATATTTATCTGTTTTTCCAGTTTTCTTAAAATAATCTAATGCTTCTGTATAACTAAAACGCTCTCTTCTTATAGGAATGTTTTCTATCACTTCCTTTTTCATTTCTTCTTCGAGAAATCTAACTTCTTCTTTTGTAACGCAATGATTTTCGTATTCAAAATAATAGCCAGGACCTAAAGAATGCCCTATAATAAGTCTTCTTTGTGGAAAAAGTTTAGTACTCACCTTAGCAAGCAAAAAAGAAAGGCTTCTTCTATAAACTTCCATTCCAAAATTATCCTGCATTGTCAAAAATTCAACAGTTGCATTAACTTTAATACTAAAAGAAAAAGAGGTTATCTCATTATTTACTTTCGCAACAATATATTTTTCTGGCTCTTTAACATATTTTAACAAATCTTTTACATAAGTTGCGTATTTAAGCTCCAAAGTGTCATTAAAATCATTTTTTAAAAAAATTTTTATAGTTTTTTCCATTGATCTTCCTATCTGATTTAGTAATTAGCCAGAAGATTCTATTGAAAACAAGTGGCATCTACCCTAACAAATTACTAGCTTTTAATCTTAGTGGAGATTTTTAATACAAAGTTTACAAGGAAATATAAGAAAAATACTTTTTTCAATTAAATCTTCGTGAAACTTAGTGTTAAAAACACCTTTTTTCAATAGAATTCAGACGAATATCTAAAAATATAAAGTACAATTTATGAATTGTCAACAAGTTATTTTTTATTAAAAAAATTGGGGTGCAATTTTTAAAATTTTAGGTATATTACTTAAAATATTGGATAAATACGACGATAGTATTTATTAATCAATTAAGATTTATTGTTACATCAAATTTTGGTTTAACTCTAATCGTCTACAAAAAAAAATAAACACTACAAAGTAAAAAAAATTAAAGGTATTATATGCATCTTAAAATGGAAATAAAAATGAACTTAGCTAATAATTTTATTATTATAAAAAAACTAACAATGCGTCATGTAAACGACTTTTTTTCAATATTTAACAATCCAGAAATTTCTCATTATTCTATAATACCTTATCCACTAAAGATTACATGGGTCAGAAATTACATAAAAAAATCTATGGAAAAATTTGATACTGGCGAAAAATACACTTGGGGAATATTCAAAAGAGGGACAGAGCAGTTTGTTGGGGTTGTTGTTTTAAGAAATGTTGATATTGAAAATAAAAGTGCAAGAATTGGGTATTCTATAGGTAAAAACTTTTGGAATATGGGTTTTACAAAAATGGCTGTTAAAATTATCCTAAACTATGCTTTTAAAGAATTAAATTTAAATAGAATTGAAATTAGGATTGATTGCATCGATGATCGTTCGATTAAACTTCTTGAAGAACTAAATGCAAAATGTGAAGGCAAACTGAGGAGTTCTATTTATCGAAATGGAAAATTTTATGATCTATTTCTATATTCCATTCTTAAAACCGAATATTTAAAAGGAAATGCTGAATAAATTGTTAGAAAATATCAATACTTCTTTATTAAATAACGAATAATAACCCTAATTTTAATTTGATAAAATAAATCTTAGATAAATCACGAAATTCACGAAGAATGAAATAAAATTTAAAAAAAATATTCCAAATAATAGTATTAATTTATTTAAAAAATAGTATAATATAAAAAGTTTAAAAAAAATAAATAACAAAGGGGATACAATATGAAAAAGAATCTATTTTTTTTATTTGGAGTTTTATTTTTAATTTTTGCCTGTCCACAAGAACAAAAAAGCGAACCTACTACCTCAAGTACTTCCATCTCAACTACTACTACTTCTACTACAACAACGACAATTGATTGGTCAAACATGCAAAAAAAATCTAATAATGAAATTATGATTTTGACTTTAAATATGCACACATATCAAGAAACAAATCAAGATGCAAAATTTAATATGATTGCAAAATTAATAAATGATTTAACAATTGACTTAATTGCATTCCAAGAATGTGCTCAAAAGAATAACACTGAAATTCTTACTGGAAAAATAAGAACTGATAATATGGCTTATATTATAACAAAAAAACTCAAGGACAACTATGCTCTCGATTATTATTATGTATGGGATTGGTCACATTATGGGTTTAGCGTTTATGAAGAAGGGGTTGCCGTTATTTCAAAATATCCAATTACTTCGAGTGAGTCAAGATATATTTCTACAAATACAAGTAAAAACGATATTACTTCAAGAATTGCAATGATGGGCACTACTAATATTCCATCAATTGGTAATATAAACTTTTTTTCAGCACATACACATTGGATGACATCGTCAACTGATACAGAACATAACTCTCAAGTCCTAAAAATTAAACAATTTGTTACAGATAAAGACACAACTGGCGATGTATCGACCGATCTATCAATAGTATGTGGTGATTATAACTGTAATGCTGCCAATATTTTACCATGGGTTACGCCATACAATACAATGGTTGCAAACAATGACTTTATTGATACTTTTCTTTCTGCTAATCCTAAGGCTAACGATAAACCTCAGCAAGCTATTTATGATACAGTGAAAGGCGATTACCCAGGAAGAATTGATTATATTTTTATGAAAAACAATGTCAAATTTAGTGTTGTTAATTCTATGATTGTATTTAAACCAGATATTGTGGGAACAGTTTCTGACCATTATGGAGTTATCACAAAATTAAAAAAGAATTAGTAACTAGAATGTTTATGGATACTTAACCACAGAACTTTACAAAAGAAGCACAGAAAAAATTTCCGTGCCATTCCATGTAATTCTGTGGCTAAGATTATTATTAATTTTTGATAACAATTGTTAAGCCCATTGTCTTAATTGTATTTTCAGAATATGATAAACTACTAAATTAATCTTTTATCAATTATTCTTTTTGCTTTTCCTTCACTTCTTGGTATGCTTTTTGGCTCAACGAGTCTAACTTTTGTGTGAATATTCAAAGCAGAATACAATTCTTTTTCTATTTCAGATTCAAATTTTTCAAGATTTTTTATTTCATCAGAAAAAAGTTTTTCATTCATCTCAACATTAACTTCCAAGAAATCAAGGTTACCTTTTCTTTCTACAATGAGTTGATAATGTGGCTCAACGCCTTCGAGCTTTAACAAAACTTCTTCTATTTGTGATGGGAATACATTTACACCTCTAATGATTAACATATCATCAGTTCTACCAAGTAGTCTGTGCATTCTAACAGTTGTTCTTCCACACTTACAAGGAGTATGATCTAAAAACGTAATGTCTCTTGTTCTATATCTTAATATAGGTGTTCCTTCTTTTGTAATTGTCGTAATAACAAGCTCACCTTTTTGTCCGTCAGCTAGCACTTTACCAGTAGCAGGATCGATTATCTCTGGATAAAAATGATCTTCGCTTATGTGAAGTTTATCTTGATATTCACATTCTGAAGCAACTCCAGGACCAATAATTTCTGTAAGCCCATAAATATCGTAAGCTTTTAAGTGAAGTTTCGCTTGAATCTCGTCTCTCATACTATCACTCCAAGGCTCTGCTCCAAAAAAACCAGCCTTTAAGCCTAATTTTTTAAAATCAACACCTTCTTCTCTACCACCTTCTGCAAGGTATAAAGAATAAGAAGGAGTACAAGTTAATACAGTGCTTTTAAAATCTTGCATAATCTGAAGTTGTCTTTTTGTATTGCCACCTGAGATCGGTAGTACACAAGCACCAAGTCTTTTTACTCCATAATGAACTCCAAGCCCACCAGTAAAAAGCCCGTAGCCATAAGCATTCTGAACTACATCATCTTTTGTTACCCCCCCCATTGCAAGGGTACGAGCCATTACTTCAGCCCATATATCAAGGTCTTTTTGAGTATAAGCATCAACTACTGGTTTACCAGTTGTTCCTGAAGATGTATGAATCTCGATAATATCTTGTAAATCAGAAGCCAAAAGTCCCAATGGATAAACATCTCTCATATCATTTTTTGTTGTAAAAGGGAGTTTTGCTATATCAGATATATCTTTAATATCAGAAGGTTTTACCCCAAGATCATCCATTTTATTTTTGTAAAAAGGTACTTTTTCATACAATTTTTTAACAAGTTCTATTAAATTTTCTGTTTGGTGTTTCCTCAACTCATTTTCTGACATTGTTTCATATTTAGGATTCCAAATCATTTATTTACTCCTTTACCAATTAAAAAAGCATTCCAGTTTTCATCGAATGTTCCATCTGGCACATTTGCAGAAATTGCTTTTTTCCATACATCCTCTGTAAAATTAATATGATTTGAAACAAAACCTAATAATGCAGTATTTAAATATTTTGGTTTACCAATTTTTTTAATTAATTCTTCTGGAATTATGGTTATTACATTATTGTAATTTTTTTTCATCTTTTCTTCTATACCTTGTGGATAATCATTAATTTCAGCAGGAAGAATTTGAGTTTTCATAAAAAATATTTTTGTTTCTTCATTTACATAAGAAAGCCATCTTAGGGTTTCCATTTCTTCTAAAGAAATAAGAATATTTGCTTCTGACTCCGGGATAACAGGAGAAAAAACTTTTTCGCCAAATCTAATGTGACTAAAAACAGAGCCTCCTCTTTGACTCATCCCATGTATCTCACTCTTCTTTGCATCAAATCCAGCAAGCATTGCAGCTTCGGTTATTACATCACTTGCAAGGATAATCCCTTGTCCACCAACACCTACAATTAATATATTAAAAATGTTATTCAAAATTAAACTCCTATAAATATTTTATTAAATTTATTAAAAATTTTACCCGCCACGCGAGTACAAGTCATTTTGCCAAAAATTATAAATTTAACTTACTAAATATTAAATAATTAGAAAGTCATAATTAATGTAATTTGTGACAATCAAAAAGACTTATATTATAATATCATTTTTTAAAAAATAATAAATAAAAATTTGAAAAATTTATTGAATATTATAATTTTATAAATTTTGTATTAATTATCAAATTGGTTTAAGAAAAAACGTTTGGCAATATATTTTTATAAAAAAATTATAAAATGAATTCCTATCTCCTATCCAAAATTTCTGCGTTAATCCGTATAATTCTGTGGCTAATTAATTTCCCTCGACATACCATTAAGTTAAGTATTTTTTTTAAAAAATTTAATTTTTATGGTTATTGAATACCTTTAGTATTTAAAAAATTACCATAAATTTTGTCTGATTTTAAAATATGATTTGCAAGCCAGTCTTTTAAAAACATAATAACTTCTATGCTCATTATAGCATTTGTTGTTTCAAATTTTTTCTTTAACTCGAGGGCTTGGGCTGTGAGGTCTTTGTGTTCTTTGAGATGTTTTTGATAATCAGGATAATCGTATTTTTGCATGAGTTTTTCTTCTGCTGCAAAGTGTTCTACTGTATAATTAACAAGTTTTACAAAGACATCCATTAAAACATGCTTACCTTTACCTTCCATCATCGCCGAATGTAGTTGATTTACCATATCAACAAGTTTTTTATGTTGATTGTCAAATTCTTTTACACCAACGCTTAGAGTATCACTCCAGTTTATATATGCCATAAAACCTCCTTAATTCTTTTGATATTTTAAAAAAAATCAAATTTCTTGTCAAGAAATTTAATTCTTCTCCACCAAATACTTCCAATATCTTACTGGAATAAATTGCCTTTGAAGTTTTAAGTTTTTTCTTTCTTCTATTGCGATATTTTTAAAATAGGTCTTCCATAAATTTTGATAGAGTTCTTCGTCTTCATGATAATTTTTTTTAATGTCGTCATACGATTCTACACTTATTATTTTAACAGTTTTTGTATCGTAGAATGCCCCAACATTTCTTTTTACATCGTGTATTAACCATTCTTGTGAACTAAATCTTTTTTTACAGTGATTTGTAAGTAAAAAGACGATATTATTATCTGGTTCTATTTGTGCGTAATATAAATCATCTTTTAACTTCTGAAACCGTAAAATACCCAAGAATTTCTGCTTTTCTACCGCAACTCTTTTAACTATTTCTCTAATTGGTAAAATAATATCATTTGAATAATAATCATCAATGTTTTTTTCTAATTTTAAACAAAGTTTTACATAGAGATAGATTTTTTTTTCGATACTTTTATCACAAGATAAAAAACAATAATAGACATTTCGTAAAACCTTATAGTCAAATTTAGACAAAAGAGTTTTGATTACAGTTTCTGCTTTTTTAGAATCTGTTTTTATATTTATTTTTTGTGCGAATAAATCTATGGTATCAGAATCATCAGTTGAAATATCAGAAACTTCATCATTATTTTTAATAGTTTCATATAAAACAGTTAGAAAACCTTCAAAACTTCCATCATAAGTATAAACAGACATAAATATCCTAAATTAATACAAATATTCTCATTTTTAATATAAATTAGTTAAATTATTAGATATTAATATTTTTTTTAATTCTTTTTGCTAAGTAATAAATTAAATATTAAGTTAATATTATCTTTTTTTTCACAAAAATTGCTTTTTTTGTTTTATCTATTCTTATCTCAAATAAATTTTTGTAATTTGAAAACAATTTTGATAATTTTGAAAATCCATGTGTTCTTACATCAAAACCTGGATCTAATTTTTTTAAATTATTTGCTATTCTACTCAAATTTTTCCATTCAGATTCTTGCTCTATCATTTCATAAGCTTCAATTAATAAAGGCAAAGGGTCTAATTGTTTTTCTAAAGAATCATTTTTTTCTATCTTTGTTTCATTATTAATATCTTCTTTTATTTTCTCGTAATTTTTTTCAATATTTTCAACATATTTAAATTCGTTACAAGCATTTACTAATGATTGAGGAGTTTTTTTCTCACCAATGCCTATAACAATTTTTCCAGATTCTCGTAACCTAATAGCAAGTCTTGTATAATCACTATCACTAGAAACTAAAATAAATCCATCAACAAATCCAGAATACAAAATATCCATTGCATCAATAATCATAGCAGAGTCTGTTGAATTTTTACCAGATGTATTTCTAAACTGCTGAATTGGTTGAAGAGCATGAGATGGAAGGGCTTGTTTCCATGATGATAATTGAGTTGTTGTCCAATCTCCATATATTCGTTTTATTGTCAGCAAACCATATTTTATTGATTCTTTCATAATGAGTTCTATCTTATTTGCTGAAACATTTTCACTATCAATCAATATCGCTATTCTTTTTTCTTGAAATGACTTTATTATGTTTTTGTCATCCATAAAACCTCCTAATTGTTACAATTTCTTTTCTATACTATCAATCACTGTTTTTAGAGCCTTTATTCTTGCGTAATACTTTGAGTTTGACTCAACAATAGTCCATGGAGCATACGAGGTATTCGTCCTAAAAATCATTTCATCAATTGCATTTTGATAGATGTCCCATTTTTCTCTATTACGCCAATCTTCCTCTGTTATTTTCCACTGTTTGTAAGGAGTATTTTGCCTTTCGTTAAATCTTTTTAATTGTTCTTCTTTATCAATTTGTAACCAAAATTTAACTATTACAAAACCAGAGTTGTCTAAAATCGCTTCTGTGTCATTAATTTCTTTGTAAGATCTCTTCCAATCATTTTCCGAGCAAAATTTTTCTACCCTTTCCACCAAAACTCTTCCATACCAAGTTCTGTCAAAAATAGCAATATGCCCAGCCTTTGGTAGTTGTTGCCAAAATCTCCATAAATAATGATGTGCTTTTTCTATATCATTTGGAGCGGCTATTGGTATTACTTCATAGCCACGAGGGTCCATATTTTTAGTAATCCTTTTTATGTTACCACCCTTGCCAGCAGCATCGCACCCTTCGTACATAATTAATACAGGGATTCTTTTTTTATAAATTTTGTATTCCAATTCTCTTATTCTTTCTTTACATTTATCAAATTCTTCTTGGTACTCTTCTTTTGTTAGCATTTTTGAAAGGTCTATTTTACTAAGAATTGGCGTGTCAAATTTATCGAGTGTGATTATTTCTGTCGTAATTTTCTTATTTTTTACATCATTTATTTTTTGTTCAAGCATTTCTATGAAAATGTTAAAAACTTTAATTGTTGCAAACTTTTCGTCTGTTGACTCTATAATATTCCACTGACAGATTGAAGGGTTTGTTTTTTTAAGCATTTCTTCATAAGCAGTTAAATAATCGTCGTACTGCTCATTATGTTTCCAATCCTCTTTTGTCACCCTCCAAGAAGTTGCCTTGTTTTCATCGAGTTTTTTAAATCTCTTTTTTTGTTCTTTTTTATCTATATGAAGGAAGAATTTTATTATTAAATTGCCATCATCAATTAATTGTTTTTCAAAAATTTTAATCTCTTCGTAGGCTAATTGCCAATCTTTTTCTTTTATTTCATTGTCAACTCTTTCTTCGATGACCCTTCCATACCAACTTCTATCAAAAATTGACATTAATCCTTTGCTTGGTAGTTTATTCCAAAATCTCCACAAAAAAGGTCTGTAATATTCTTCTTCAGTTGGCTCTGTTTTTGTATAAACTTTAAAACCTCTTGGATCGAGTGAAAGGATTAAATTATTTATTAGTGTTCCTTTACCCGCAGCATCCCAGCCTTCAAAAACTATTATTAGTGGAATTTTTAGCTCCCTTGCATTTCTTTGTAATTCGCCAAGTTTTAATTCCAATTTTTCGATAATTTGTTTGTATTTGTTTTTGTCCATTTCTTTTGAAAGATCAATATTTTCTAACATAAAAAATCCTTTTTATTATGGAAACAATTTTTTCTACAACAAAAAGTATAGTTTAAAAAAAATATTTTGTCAAAAAAAATAAAAGAAAGTCCAATGATTAACTTATTTTTTTTGACAAATTAAAAGCTTTCATATATATTAAAAAATATAAATTAAACTACTAGGATTTAAAGTGATTAACATAAAAAAATTATCTTTTAATTATGGAAACTCTCAATTATTTAACAATTTGGATTTAAGTTTGGCTTCAAATAAAATTTATGGACTTTTGGGTAAGAATGGAGCAGGAAAAACGACTCTTTTAAAAATAATTGCTGGGTTACTTTCTACAAAAAATGGTGAGTGCATTGTTTTGGAAGAAGATGCAAAAAACAGAAATCCTTTAATTTTGCAAGAAATATATTTTATACCAGAAACTTTTTCTCTTCCTGACATGACAATCGAGCAGTACCAAGAATTATATTCACCTTTTTATAAAAGTTTTAATGCCAATTTGTTTAGTGTTAAATTAGAAGAATTTGAAATAAAAAAAGATTCTAACCTTCAAAAAATCTCTTTTGGACAAAAAAAGAAATTTTTACTTGCTTTTGGACTTTCTACAAGCTGCAAAATTTTTATCTTTGATGAGCCTACCAATGCTTTAGACATACCATCTCAACGGATTGTAAGAAAAAATATCAAAGAACTCAAACAATCAGAAAGAATAGTTATAATTTCTACACATTATGTTAAAGAAATGGAAGATATTTTTGATAATATTATAATCCTAGATAATGGAGAAATAATTCTTGAAAAAAATATAAATTCAATATTAGAAAAAATGTCATTTAAGACATTGCAGACTCTTGATAATATCCCAAATATTGTATATCAAGAAAAACTTTCTACTGCTTTTTCTGTTATTACTCAAGAAAAAAGTGAAGACAATAAAATAGATATAGAACTTTTGTTTAACGCAATACTAAATAATAAAAATATAGTTAAAATATTTTAATAAAAATTAAGCCACGACCTGTCAGGTTTTTGAAACATGACAGGTCTTTTTTTTCAGTGAGTTAAATTATTTTTTAGATTTGGGAATAAAATACCATAATATATTTAATAAATAAAAAAAAATTGACTTTCTGTAAAAAAAATACTATATTATAGTATATTTGGATGGAGAAAAAAATGACTTTAGAACAAGTTTTACAAAGTTTTATTGTTGAAACAAAAGAAAGATTTTTTGAAACAGAAAGATTATTAAATGAAAAATTTCAGGAAACTGATAAAATATTTCAAGAAACTGAAAGAGAGATTCTTGAAAATAGTAAACAAATTAAAGAATTAACTGCAAAATTTCAAGAAACTGATAGAAAATTTCAGGATACAGATAGGAAATTTCAAGAAACTGATAAACAAATTAAAAATCTAATGAAAAAATCAAGTGAGTTTGACTCTAATTGGGGTAAGCTAATTCAAGCATTGGTAGAACCAGCAGTTTTGGATTTGTTCAAACAGCGAGGTATTAATGTCTTAGGTACTACAAATGGTTATATTATTGAAAAAGATGGCAAAAAACTAATGGAAATAGATATTTTAATGAAAAATGGTGATTGTATCGTGTTAATTGAGGTTAAAACAACTTTAAGAATAGAAAATGTCGATGAACATATAGAAAAAAGATTAATGCGATTTAAAGAGTTTTTCCCAGAATACAAAGACAAGAAAATATATGGTGCTGTTGCATATCTAAAATGCTTTGAAGGTGCTGACAATTATGCAATAAAAAAAGGACTTTTTGCTCTCACTTTTTCAGGAAAACATCTTATTTGTATAAAAAACGACAAGGATTATAAACCTAAAGATTTTAGTAATATGTAAGTCTTTGTTATCCGTAGTTTTTATATCAAACATTCCATACTTTTACTTAAATGCTTTTAAAGGTTAATAACGCCAATCCAATATTGAATGCAGGGCGTTTTTTAGCCTTTTGATGGGAAACAAATTTTAAACTCCAAACCTTCGTTATTTAATATTTCGAGTTTACCTTCTAATTGACGAACTAAAATTTTAACAATTTTTAAGCCAAAGGAGTTAGTATTTTCAATATCAAAATATGTTGGTAATCCTTTGCCTGTGTCTTTAATGCTTAATAAATATTCTTTTTGGTCTTTTTTTAAGAAATTTATGGATATTTCTCCATCTTGGTCATCTCTAAACGCATATTTAAAAGAATTTGTAATTAATTCATTTATAATTAAACCACAATAAATACCAAAGGTTGAATCAAGAAAAATTCGTTCTACTTCTATATTTAATTTAATTTTTTTCATCTTATCTACATAATTTTCTGATAATTGATAAATAATATCATTTAGATAATCATAAAAGTCTATTTTGTAGAAATCCATTGATTTATATAATTTTTCGTGAACTGAAGCCATAATTTTAATTCTATTTTGTATTTTCTCAAAAATTTCATTACTTTCTTTAGTTCCTATTTCTTTTGCTTGTAATCTTAAAAGACTTAATAATACTTGAAAATCATTCTTTAATCTATGATGTGTTTCTTTTAAGAAAGTATCTTTTTTTTTTAAATCTGCAGTTATTTCTAGTTCTTTTTTCTTATATTCAGGAATTTCTTTTATCAATATAGCAATTTCATCTGATATTAATTTCTCAAAACAATATTCTTTTGTCCCAAAGCTAAATTTGTACTTTATTTTTCCGCTATTGCTTTCTATAATATCTTCTTCATAGAGTTTTTTTAAATTTTCTTTAGTTGACTCTACAATGAAATTATCAGTAAACAAAGAATAAATATCTTTTTCCAAAAAATTATCTTTTGAAATATCTAAGGCATTTACTGCATTTTTATTGATAAATTTTACAATAAAATTATCAGCATTATCAATTGCCTTAACAATTATTACCCCACATTCTATATTGGATAACAAATTTTTATATTTTGCTTCAGTATATTTTAATTTCGCTTCCAAATTTTTTATATGAGGAGGATTAAAAATTTTTAAATTATCATTTTCTTTGGCAATCCATATTTTATGATCATTAACTATATTTAATATTTTATCAAAAAAAATATTATTTGTAGAATACGAACAAATTGTAATCATCTTTCTATCTAAAGTAAAATTATCTATAAAATATTCATAAGCTAATGCATCCTCATAAAATTTATTATTTATAAAACCAGCATATCTTAACCCATCAAAATTGTTTTCTAAAGTATATTGATATTTTTGAAAAAATTTATCTACATAAATATCTTTCTCGAAAATACCATCTTTTAAAAACCATTCCGAGAAACTATAAAGATCAATTTGCTTTTTACTTATATAATAGCTATAATTTTCGATATTTTTATCAAACAATTCATTAATTTCATCTTTTTTTGTAAAATCTGGCATAATCCAGAGGCAGTATTCATTTTCCAAAAGACCATTCCTAAAATAAGATATTAACAAATCAAACAAATCTTCTTTTTTTTCTATAAAATGACATAAATGACTACCCCAAGTTAGATTATCTATACCAGTAATACCTATTTTCCTGTGTGTCTTTTCCATACAATACCTTTCATCAGTGAGAATAAATTACACTAAAATTTATAACTACTCTTAAAGGTTTCTTTTATTTCTTTAAATTTATTTTCTATTCTAATAAACACTTTAAAAATATTAGGGTCAAATATATTTCCACATTCAGAGTTCATTATTTCGTATATTTGGCTATCAGAAAATGGTTTTTCTCTATAAACCCTTTTAAAACTAATCGCATCATACACATCTGCAATAGCAACTATTCTTGCTGCAATAGGAATTTCTTCCCCTTTCAAACTAAAAGGATAACCTTTACCATTCCATCTTTCATGATGATAAAATGCAATATCTCTTCCCATAGATAGAAAATTTGCATTTCTATTTAGGTAACAGGTCTCTTTTAAAGCATCTCCACCTATTAAAGTATGATTTTTCATAATTTCAAACTCATCTTTTGTAAGTTTATCTGGTTTTAACAAAATACTATCTCCAATACCAACTTTACCTATATCATGTAATACACTCATATTATAAATGTTTTTTATAAACCCTTTATTAATAAGATACCCATATTTCTCTTCTTTTTCAAGCTCTTCCGATAATAATTTTGCGTATTCTCTGATTCTTTCAAGATGGTTACCAGTCTCTGGGTCTCGAGACTCTGCTAATTTTGCAAGTGAAAATATTGTAGCATCTTTAATATCATTTATTTCATTTGATTTTTCAGTTATTTTTATGTTTAAATTATTTACTTCTTCTTCTTTATTTTTTCTAAAGAATATATTTTCAATATGAACTCTTATTCTTAAAATTAATTCATCCTCATCAAACGGTTTTTTTAGATAATCTACCGCACCTTTTCTAAATGAGTCGAGTATTATTTCTATATCAGTTATCCCAGAAACCATAATTACACAAATATCTTTTAACTCCTCTTTATGTTTAATAAATTGTAAAAAATTTGTCCCTTTTATACCTGGTAATTCAATATCAAGGATAATCAAATCAGGTTTGGTTTGTAATATTTTTTTCATTGCCTCAGTTGAATCTTTTGCTATATCAACAGAATAATTATGTTTTCGTAAATATTTTCTATAAATAAGTAATTGAGTTGGGCTATCATCAACACATAAAATATTTGCTTTGCTATTTTCCAGAAAAATCTCCTCACAAATTGTTTGTTATAAAAATTTAAAATTGTAATATAGTTTGAATTAAGGTATTATACATTAGTTTTTAATAATCTCCAATAGAATTTTATCTAAGTTAAATTTTAAAATTAAAATAATCAGAAGAAAAATCTATTTAAGTTTAATTTATATAAATAATTATAAAAGATATAAAATATTTCTTTTTAAAAATAAAAAAAATAATTTCTTAAGTCAACATCTTGTTATTAAGAGTAAAAAAAGAATATATTTACCCAATGAGTATATCTTTAGGAAATTATATTTTTTTATTCATAAATTAAAATAATTTTTTTGACAAAAAAAATTATTTTTGTTATATTGTTTTTACTACTTTTGGAGTAGTATTACTAATAATAAGGTTTGACTATGAAACTTTCTACAAGATCAAGATATGGCGTAAGATTAATGTTTGAACTTGCTGTTAATTATAACAAAGGTGCTATGCAATTAAACGATATTTCAAGTAAAGAAGAAATTTCAGAAAAGTATTTGAGTCAAATTGTTATCCAACTTAGACTATCTGGACTTATAAATTCTATTAGAGGCTCGCAAGGAGGGTATCTTCTTGCAAAAAGACCAGAAGAAATAACAATTAAAGATATTGTTGAGAGTTTAGAAGGTGGACTTGATATAGTTGACTGTGTAGAAGATCAAACAACTTGTAAAAGGTCTACGATTTGTGTTACTCAAATGGTTTGGAAAAAATTATCTGCAACAATAAAAGAAACTTTAAACTCTATAAAACTTTCGGACCTCGTGGAATGGGATAAGTCAAGAAAACAAGAATTAACATATTTTATTTAAAACACATAAATTTATTTATCATTTCTAAAAATAAAAAAAAAATAAAAAAAAGGTTTACAAAAATATTAAACTTATTATATACTAATAATCATTAAAACTATTGATTTTTTTAAATTATGCGATATACTAATAGTATAACTTTTTTAATTTTAGTATTGATAAATTAATTTTTTTATATATCGTAGAGTTTTCTATGTATAATAATTTTATTTTTTAGGTAAAATATGAAACTTCAAAAATCTTTAAATTCTGGTTTTGTGGAATTAATATTTGGTCCTCGTTGGACTTATATTGCAGCTGTAAGAAATTTCTTACAAAAATTTCTTTTTGTTACACTTGAAGATGTTAAATCCGCTGATTTAATTTCTATGGCAGCCAGTGAATTGTTAGAAAACGCAATAAAATACGCTTCTGAAGAAGGTACTAAAATTTCTGTTAAACATTTTAAAGAAGATGACACTTTAGATTTAGCAGTAGAAAATTATTCTTTTTCTGACAACATCAAAATTTTAAAAGAAGAAATTGAGAAAGTCAATATTGGTTCTCCAGAAGAAATGTATTTATTTAAAATGCAAGAAGCAGCATTAAGAACAGATGGCGGAAGTCAACTTGGATTTGCAAGAATAAGATATGAAACATGTGCTAATATCAAACTCGATGCAACATCTGATTTGGTTAAAATAGTAGTCAGTTTTGATCTAACAAAGATTAGAGGAAGAAAATGACAACATTAGACATTAAGAATTTCATTACTGATAAAGTTAAAATAGAGTTTATTGAAGAAACTATTGAAAAAGTAAAGTTGGATTTTATTGGCGAGTTGGATTTTGAAAATCCTGAGTCTGTTGTTTTTCCTTTCTTTAATGAAATTCACAATAAAGTTATTTCTAATAAAGTTAAATGTGTCGAAGTTGATTTTACAAAATTAGAATTTTTAAATTCGAGTGGATTAAAAACATTAATAAAATGGATAAAAACAGATATTACTTTACCAGAAGATAACAGATACAAATTTAAAATAATTGCAACTTCAAAAATACATTGGCAAGAAAATGCCTTAAAAGTCCTTCCAATGCTTTCTCCTTTACTAATAGAAATAAAAATAATATAGTTGTTTCTTCCTATAATTTTTTTGTAAATTAAAAAATTTAAACTATATAAAATTATTAATAGAAAATTTTTGATTTTATCAAAAATTATGGTAGAATATTATATATACTAATAGAAAATTTTTTATAAATATAACGCAGATAGAATAATTTAAAAACCAATAAAATCAGCTTAATCTGCCCCAGTCTGTGTTAATGGCGTTATGAATTTGGAGAATTATATGAAGAGTATCTTAATAACTTTTATGTTGATATTGACAATATATGCTTTTTCTCAAGATAATACATCTGATAATAAATTTACCAAAAGAAAAAAATCTGCTATAATAGATATAGATTATGTTCCTCCGACAAAGAATTTAAAAAAGCCATCTGTTCTTTTTGATCTTGGTGGAAATATTTCTTTTAAATCAAGAATTTTATTAAAAAGTGATGGTACAAACACATATTTTAAGACAACTAGTTCAAGTATAGAAACTATTCCAATTGATAGATGGTTTGTAAATGTTAGTGGAGGCTTTTGGGGTAGAATTACATTCGCAGGAGAAAATTTTTTCCATTTTAATTTACTTTTACTCTTAAATTTAAAAAATGCCACTGTAATACCTCTTTTTAATGTATCAGAATTTTATTTAAGTTGTAAATATCCTCTTGGCAAGATAATAATAGGAAGAACTACTTACAATTTAAAAGCTTCAACTGTTTTTTCTGGTGCTTTAGATGGAATAGAGTTGAATGTTAATATTCCATTCCTAAATTTTAAGACTTTTGTTGGATATACAGGAGCTTTAGGTATTTTTAATCCTTATTTTAATCCTTATCAAGTTACAGAATACGAAAGGTCTTTTGTTAATCAAACAAATCTCGCTAACTCTTTATTAGTTTTACAATTTAATGGAGTACAAAGTCAAAGGATAGTTTTTGCAACAGATTTTGATATTTATCTTTTTGCACAACATTTTAATCCATATTTCTTAATGCAATATGATATTTCTGCAATTGCAGGAAACTCAGGGCATGCTATAAACACATTCCACCTCGGTGCAAATTTTGAAGGTAGAATTGTAGAAAACTTCTATTATAAAGTAAATCTTGCAGGACTTTTTGGTACTAATCAAAAGATTTCAACAAACCAAACCAAAGCAATCGTTGGATGTGCCTTAGAGACTCAACTTAGATATACAATAGTTTCAAGTTTTAATTCTACATTCTTACTAAATTATTCTTTAGGTACAGGGAACGATGACAATACAGACTTTTTTACAGATACTCATGGTTTTAGCAAAGAAAGTATCAATAAATTCTATTATTATGGGAAATTTGACGGAGGCTTTGTTTTAAATCCAGTTTTATCAAATTTACAAATCTTATCTTTTAAATACATAGGAACACCTAATTTTAAAAACCCCAATTTCAAATTTTCTTTTTACGCTGCTTTTTATCAAAGTTTTAAAATTTATCCAAATGGTACTATTAGCGATAAAGACGCAAATCTTAACAGTAGCATTGTTGGGTCAGAAATTGATGCAGGTATTTTATTTAATTTTGGAAGAAATGTCACTCTCGACTTTGATTACGGGATTTTCATCCCTGAAACCGCTTATTCTATAACCACTCCAAAAATGAGAATGGGTGCAAATTTGGGGATTAATTTTTAAAGTTATAATTGTATTGTAAAATTTTAGTTATTCAGGTAGCTTGGAGGCGTGGAAATAGGGAAAAAAGTTTAGCCAAACTTTTTTTCTTTTTTGAAAAATGCAAGGATTTTCATCGCTTTTTTTATAATAAGGAAGCGATACAGGTAATAGGTAATTAAAAAATCCTTGCATTTTTAAGCCTAATTTTTGATTATAACTTGTTATATGATAATAAGTTATGGGTTTATTCAGCAAGCCCTAATTAAATTGTCTAATAACCCGAATGTTGAATTAAAATTTTTAGAGATTTTAGCCACAAAATCACACGGAATTTCACAGAAATTTTATCGATTTGTTAAAAATCTTCTCCTAATTCACTGAAATTCTGTGGCTGAATGTTAAATTGAAATTCGGGTTAAATATATAAATTTAAGGATTAATTTTTTATCACTGATTGAGAATAATAATACATTATCCAATGTTGAAGTGCAACTTTTAGAAGCGTTTAAATTTCTCTTTATAGAGCTCTATTCTTTCTTGACTTTTTGTTAAATCATAGTATTTATCTTCTAAATTGAAAAAAACACAATCATTAGATAATTCTATAAAAAATAATATATGTGCCAATTTAAATTCTGATATATTTTTAGGTTCATCTATAAATTGATATAACAATTTAAAAAAATGTTCTTCATAAGTTGTAAATTTTTTATTTGAATATGAATAAATATTATTAGGTTCTATTATAAAATAGTAATTAATATCTTTTAATTTTCTACCCCATGCACTTAAAACATTTAATAACAACAGCCATGAAAAATAAATATTTGGATACATAACAATTATTGGAGGATACCTTTTTATTTTTTTATTATTATAATCTGTTAAAAATAATTTTCTATCAAAATCGAATGGTTTATTTATTAAAATTGATTTTATATAACTAGCAATTATTTTATGATGATCTATCAATTTATCAGAGTTTTTATTCGACATCTTATTTTGAATTGTTTGCCAGAGATTTTTATATGTTGAAAACACTCTGTTAAAATTATCAGGTGAAATTTTAAGATAATCATTAAAAATTGATTTAGAGAATGTTATTTGTAATTTGGAAAAAACTCTTTCTAATTGTGTTTTCCAACTAAAAGAATTTGGATCATTATCATTGCATGATATTTGTAAAGTCATTATCAATCATCTCTAATATAATATCAGTAGTATTTTTTAAATCAATATCTTTAGCATTTAAATCATTATTTCTTATTGACATAAAACTATCGATATTTTCAAACTCGTAAGCAGTTAATGGGCGTTTTAAATCAAAATTACCAAATTGATTAACATCAATATTTTTATTTTCCAAATTACACCTCATTTTTCATTATAATTTATTTTACCTTAATTGTGGTATTTTTAAAAGATAGAAAATACCTTTATTAAAAATAATATAACTTGAGTATAATGTCAAGAGTTTTTTTAGCCAATCAGAAATTTAAAAAAACTACGGCTCTATCTTTTCTACAAGGTTCAAATCGTCCTTTTTTAACACTAATATTTTTTTATCAACACTGTTTATAAAGATAGAATCTTCAAAAAATGTTATAAAGGTATTACTTTCAACTTTTTCGGCTGATTTATTAACTAACTCCATATTTAGATTGAATTTACCAAGATAATAGTCTGTTTCTGTTTGTTTTATAACAGCATAAATAAAATCTTCTTTTATTTCAACAAAACTTCGCCAAAAAATATCATCATTAGACCTTGATTTTATTTTTAAAGTTTCTCTATCCAATAAAACAAGATTATGTGCTGTTGTGTGCTGCCCTTGATGTGCAATTACTACAACCCCATCTTTTGCAACATCGTATTTATGACCACATATATTTGTTAATTCTGATTTTAACTCAATTTTTCTATTTTTTGGATTTATCAGGTACATTTCGTTATTATAATGCCCACCTTCCATATATTCCTTTATTTTTAGGTAGAATAACTTATTAGCAAAAATACTTTTATCAAGTTGAGAATCTTTTAATGTATTTTCCCTTTCATCAAGTTGTTTTTCTTTTTCTACTAATTTTTCTTCTTTTTTCTCAAGGTCTTTTTGTTGCTTTTCTAGATCGAGTTTTGCTTGGTCTGGTTTATCTTCGATTTTTTGTTTTATTTCATCTTGTCTAATATCTTTTTTATCGTCGGCAACTTCTTGTTTTTTATCCTGCAAAGTTTTTTCTTTTTCCGCAACTTTTTCTTCTTTGTCTTTTATCTCTTGTTTTTTATCTTCAAGTTTTTTTTCGTCCTGTTTTACCTTATCTTCTTCTGTTTGTAACTTTTCTTTGTCTTTTTGTAGTTGTTTTTCTTTATTATCGATTTCTTTTAATTTATTTGGGTCTTGGATATTTTCTTTTTCCTGTTTTAATTTTTCTTCTTTTTGAGCCAACTCATCTTTTCTTTCTTTAATAGAATCTTTTTTATCTTCAATTTTCTTTTCTTCTATTTTTACTTGATCTTTTTCTTTTTCAATCTGTTTTTTTTCTTTTTCAATTTCTATCGTTTTATTTTCAATTTCTTTTTCTTTTAGATCTACCATATCCTTTCGTTCTTTTATCCCCTTATCATCACGAGTCTTTAAATCTTCGATTACTTTTTTGTCAGTAAGCTCTGTTGTATCCAAAGAACTTAGGTTTCCTTTTTTTGCATCTTCTGTTAGTGGAATAAGTATTTTTGTTGCACCTGGCCATTCAAAATATTTTACAGATATACCAACATTTTCTTTTGTTATATGTTTTATAACTATTGGTTTGTATTTTTCAGTAAAATATTCCACATTACCTCGATATGTAGCATTGTAGAATGTCAAAAATGTTGCCAGAGTAAAACCATCTTTTCTTGTATAACCAAATTTTTTTTCTAAGTAAGCAGAAATGATTTCACGAACATTCCTAATATGATCAACTTTTGCATCTTTATCAATCGAAAAAATAGCAGCATTAAATTTAGTGTCATCACTTTGGTCTATTGCGTGTATAATAGAATACTTCATTAAATAATTAAATGGAATATCATTATCTTTAACCCCATTAGCAAGTTTAGTACCAATTAATCTAATATCAAAAACTGTTTCTATATAAGTATGTTTACCTGTATAATTTACAAATTGTATATCTGTTTTAACTGATTTTATTTCATTTTCATCAATTTGCAATCCTAAAAATAAAAATGAGAGTAAAAAAATTAAAATAACAAAAAGTATTTTTCTTTTCATAAACTTTTCTCCAATTTATAGGTTTAATATTAACCTTGAAATACAAAGCACAATTTTTTAAGATTAGTTGTATTATATCAAAAGTCTTTGTATTATTTCGGCTTAACTTCCGTAATTATATAATAATTATATACTATAAATTAATTAAATTGTAAGAATTTGCAAAGAAAAATTTAAAAAAAAATTAGTCATACATAAGAATTCTAAATGGTAAATAAATTTTATTAAAGAATAGTAATTTAAAAATTAAAATTTAGCACGAAGGTCACGAACAAACTGTTTAAATAGTCAAAACTTTACAAAAAATTTTTGGGTCTTTGTAAAAAAATCGAGTATTTACACAGTCTGAAAATACACTCCGTGTCCTTTGTGCCTCTTGTGCGAACAATTGCATTTTATAAATCAAATTACTGTTGTGGTTCTAAATCAAAAAGCCAAGTAGATAAATATCGTTCTCCAGTGTCTGGTAATAAAACTACGATTAATTTGCCAGCATTTTCTTCTCTTTTTGCAAGTTCTATACCAGTCCATAAAGCAGCTCCTGATGATATACCAATTAAAAGTCCTTCTTCTTTTGCTGCTCTTCTTGCAATATTACCAGCATCTTCATCTTTAACTTTTATTATTTCATCTATTGTTTTAGAGTTGTAAACATCTGGTATAAAACCAGCACCAATTCCTTGAATTTTATGAGGACCTGGTGTTCCTCCAGATAATACAGGGGATTTCTCTGGCTCTACTGCAACAGTATAGATTTTCTTTTTTGCTTTTATTGCTTCACTAACGCCAGTAACTGTACCACCAGTACCAACGCCACTAACGAATATATCAACTTTTCCATCAGTATCATTCCATATTTCTTCTGCTGTTGTTTTTCTATGAATCTCTGGGTTTGCAGGGTTAGCGAATTGCTGTGGCAACCAAGAATTTGGTATTTCTTTTGAAAGTTCTTCAGCTTTCGCAATAGCACCTTTCATACCCTTTGCACCTTCTGTTAAAACTAATTCAGCACCAAAAATTTTTAATAATTTTCTTCTTTCAATACTCATTGTCTCTGGCATAGTTAAAATTAACTTATAACCTTTTACTGCTGCGATATAAGCAAGTCCAATGCCAGTATTACCGCTTGTTGGTTCTATTATTACTGTGTCAGGTTTTAGAATACCTTTTTTTTCTGCATCTGTTATCATTGCATAAGCAATTCTATCTTTTACACTTGACAAAGGATTAAATGATTCTAATTTTACTACAACAGTTGCATTTAAGCCTTTTGTAATTTTGTTTAATCTCACAAGTGGTGTTTTACCAATTAATTCTGTGATGTCATTTGCAATTTTCATATAGTCCTCCTAAAATTACTACTAATATCATAGACATAGTAGTATATTAATATAAAAAAAATAAAAAGTCAATAGAAATTTATTTTTATTGAATATTTTTACAACACAAATCCAACTCCAAAGTTAAAAAACACACCTTTTAGGTCGATTTTCCATACTTTTGAAAAATTATCTTCTATAAAATATTTGTAGCCAGATTCAAAAAAAAGTTTCGTATGAATGTTTAGTATTCCAGCAAGCCTAATGTAGGGTCTTAGGCTTGCTGTGTCCAATTGGTAAATATTATCAGTGTCTGGTGAGAATAAAGCCCCAACCAAAAACCCAACTGCAAACTGGAATCTATCGATGTTAAAATTTCCTTCTGCTCCAATTTCAAATATAAAAGGTAGAAATAATTTGTTATTTCTATAAAAAAAATTAAAATCAACTTGGATTACTGGGTTAAAAAAAACGAGTCCTACTGGTATCAATGCTTTTATGTTAGCAAGTGGCAGAACAAAAGTATTTTGATTGGAGACCAAATTAATTAAAGAAAATCCACCTATGAGTAAAATTTCAAGGTTTATTTTTGATTGTTTTATAAAAATCGTATTTTCACTAAATTTATAATCAGAGTATAAAATATTTGCAAGGGATTTGTCCTGATATGACCTTATTATTTGTATCGCTGTCGAGTTTTTGATAGAACCCTCTGTCTCCATAGAAGTTAGAATATTCCCAGATTTTAGCCCACTTTGCAAACCTCTGTCTATCCATACAAACTTTTGGGTTGGTGTCGTAATTTTTATTTCTTCTTTTAGATAACTTAACTCCTCTATATAAGAAGAAATTTTTTTTGAAAGCCTGTTTAATCCAACAAACTTTGCATCATCTTCACTATATTTAGAAAGATAATCAATTTCAATTAAATTTTCATCAAGCACAATTTTTTTTGCAATATTAACAAAAATAACCTTAATATTAAGTTTTATCCTAAAATTTATAATGTCAGAGTCATAAAAATCTTTTTCTTTAATTAAAGCAAAATAACCAACCTCAAAAAAAATACAAGTATCATAATTTTTTATTTCATCTATTATAGTACTATAACCTTTTATTTTAAAATCAGTAGAATTGTCATTTTTTTTCCATAAATAGATTATACTCTTTATATTATCTGTACTTTGGTTTATATTTATATAATCTTTTTCAAAACCGCTTATTACAGCAAAATTAGATATTAAATTATCTTCTATCTCTTGGTAGAATGATTTATCAAGATTTTTAAAATTATTATACAGTCTACCTATCCCAATCGTTTTTTCTGTGGAATAAATTTTTCCCATTAAAAATACAAAGAATAAAATTAACATTTTTTTAACTATATTCATAGAAAAAATTCCTTATTGTATAGTTACTTAATTTGAAATTTTAGAGCTGTCAGGTTTCAAAAACCCGATAGGTCTTATCTTTTCTACAACTTCTTAAATCTGATTACTTTGAGCTTTTTAAAAGATTATTTCTCAAATCCAAGAATCTTTTTGCATTAAGTTTTACAGCATTAATAGGGTCGTTTTTAGAAATGGCTTCAACGGTTTCCCAAAGTGTAGAATTTTCTATTTGATAAACGGCTTTAAGTGCCCCTATTCTAATTAAATAATCTTCTGATCCTAAGAGTTCTTTAATAATTGGGTCAATTTTGTTATCTTTTGCACTTACAACATTTCTTGCAATAATGTCTTTACCACTTTTATCCGTACTTTGATAAATACCGATTAAATATGCAACGCAATAAACTGTTGGTTTTTTTGCCACAGCAGCACTTATTATACCGATGTGAGTATAATTATATTTTTTACCCTTCATAAAGTCTTTAATTCGTTCAATCCCTTTTTCGTCAAATAAAATTAGAGATGACAATGCCTCTTCTTGTACTTTTTTTGACGGGTCTTGTTTAAATTTGTAGAATAAGTTTGATATAGAGTCATAATCTTCGTTTAAAACAATTCCTTTGCAAGCATAATATCTAACAGATTCATTATTATGAAGTAACATTTTCTTTAGGGGAAGCAAAGCCTCTTTATTTTTAAAAGAACTAATAGCATAAGCTGCGTACTCTTGAATTTTAGGGTCTTCGTTTTTTAAGTTTTCACTAATTATATCTATAGAAGAAACATCACCTATTTTTAATAAACTAACCATTCCAAACATAACAAGATATTTATCACTTGTTTTATCAGTAATAATTTTTTTAAGATAAGGGACTGCTTCAAGCGACTTGTTTTCACCAAAAAATATTATTAATTTAGCCTTTATATCAGGTCCCAAAAATTTTTCTTCTATCTTATCAGCATCGTCAAGCCTTTGTAGAAGAAGTTGCCCAAGTTCGGGGACTTTCATCTTTCCTATCGCATCAGCTGTTATATTTTTAATTATATTATCGCTACTATCGAGTTTTGAAAGTAAAAAATTTCCTTCCTTAATACCACCTGTTTTTCCCAAAAAATTAAGTAGTGATGTTTCAAGTCTTCTATCAAGAAGATCAGAACTCGCGTCACTAAAAAGCCTATCAGAAACGAATTGAGGAAGATTTTTAGAGTTTGAAAAAAAATCTGTTAAAGCAATTTTTGTATCTAGAAGTAAAGCATCATTATATCTTTCAAACAATTTTTGGTAAATATACTCATTTGGGCTTTGACCAATATCTTTTAATAGATCAACAATTTCACTTTCAATACCATACTGCAAAGTATCATTAATCTTAGAACTGGCAGTATCTGTCGTGTTATCTGATGTATTATCAGCTGCACTAATTTTAAAAACAAATACAATTAAAACCAAACAAAAAAATATTTTTTTCATAAAATTTCCTAATTTTTTCTATATATTAAAATTTTAAGTTGTAGATACGCCAAAATATAATAGTTAGATTTAGAATATAGTAAAATCAACCAATTTATTGCAATAATTTTCTTATTTCCTCTTCTGATAGACCAGTATATCGAGTTATTGACTCAATAGAAAAATTATCTTCAATCATTTTTTTAGCAGTTTCAATCTTTCCTTCAATCTTTCCTTCAATCTTTCCCTCAATTTTCCCTTCGATTTTTCCTTCTAGTTTAACATCTTGTTTCAATCTTTCCATGGCTTGAGCAAACATAGTTTTTTCCTCCAATAAATTATTAATTTCATCGTTTATATCTTCTATGTCAGTTTGATTTTTATTAAAATACTTTGATGTTTCAAACATATTATTAATAAATAATCTAAATAATTTTATCAAATCGGGTCTTTCTTTTTCAATTAAAATTATTATATCCTTAATTCCGTTTATTA